>VAPM010263150.1_pt1 | contig 16020 bp, 12 predicted proteins | sample 3395091 | NCBI WGS metagenome assembly VAPM01 (sample SAMN08290445, study PRJNA428436) | hydrothermal vent metagenome | isolation source: Deep-sea hydrothermal vent chimney 3 | place: Pacific Ocean: Juan De Fuca Ridge | reverse complement strand
GTACTACCTGATTGTACTGGAAGATGAATTGATTTACAAATATTAGCATGTTTTGCCATCACTTTAATTACATCTAAACTCATATCTTGCGGATTTGAGGTGGAAAAGCGAAAACGAGTTTTTGGAAATTCTGTAGCAACTAAATCAAGCAATTGAGCAAAGTCAACCGCAGTTGCTTTTGCAATATCAGTTGCATTTTTAAAATTCTTTTTTAAACCGCCACCATACCATAAATAACTGTCCACATTTTGACCTAATAAAGTAACTTCTTTATAATTAGTGTTAACCAATTGTTGAATTTCTTCTATAATACTTTTTGGATCTCTGCTTCGTTCTCGTCCGCGTGTAAAGGGAACCACACAAAAAGTGCACATATTATCACAACCACGAGTGATAGATACAAATGCAGAAACACCATTGGAATTTAAACGAACAGGAGAAATATCACCATAAGTCTCTTCTTTAGATAATATTACATTAATAGCATCACGACCTTCATTTATTTCTTGCAGTAAATTTGGTAAATCTCTATAAGCATCAGGTCCAACTACCAAATCCACAATTTTTTCTTCTTCTAAAAATTTTGTTTTTAGTCGTTCAGCCATACACCCTAAAACGCCAACTTTCATAGTTGGATTTATTTTTTTTACGGCATTGTATTTTTGTAATCGTTTACGAACAGTTTGTTCAGCTTTTTCTCTAATTGAACATGTATTTACCAAAACTAAATCGGCTTCTTCTAATAATTGTGTTGTATTATAACCTTGTTCCGAAAGTATAGCTGCTACAATTTCACTGTCATTTAAATTCATAGAACAACCAAAACTTTCTATAAAAAGTTTTTTATGATTTCTGCTTTTTTCTTCGGTTAAAAGGGCTTGTCCTTGTTTTTTTTCGTCTATTACTTTTTCGTTACCCATATTCATCTTTATTTAAGGCAAAGATATAACCAATATTTCAAAAATATGACATATTGGCAGAAATTTAACATAGATTTTATGGGCTTGTTTTAAGAGATTTTAACTTTGATTTGGACTATTAAAAAAAATCTATATACTTTTGCAATCCAAAAACTCAGAAAAAAAGCGAAGAGTAAGGTGGTATTAAAATGAGTTAAAAATAGAATTATGGCAAAAAACTTAGTGATAGTTGAATCCCCGGCAAAAGCAAAAACAATTGAAAAATTTTTAGGAAAAGATTTTCAAGTTGAATCAAGTTTTGGACATATTGCGGATTTACCTTCAAAAGAAATCGGAATTGATGTTGAAGGCGATTTTAAACCGAAATATATAGTTTCAACTGATAAAAAAGCAATTGTTAAAAAATTAAAAGGTTTAGCAAAAAAAGCAGATACGGTTTGGCTAGCTTCGGATGAAGATAGAGAAGGAGAAGCCATTGCTTGGCATTTATTTGAACAATTAAAGCTAAAAAATGAAACGACTAAACGTATTGTTTTTCACGAAATCACTAAAAATGCCATATTAAAAGCCGTTGAAAATCCAAGAGAAATTGATTATAACTTGGTAAATGCACAACAAGCTCGTAGAGTTTTAGATCGTTTAGTAGGTTATAAATTATCTCCTGTTTTATGGCGTAAGATTAAAGGAGGATTATCTGCCGGTAGAGTTCAATCGGTAGCAGTTCGTTTAATTGTAGAAAAAGAACGTGAAATACAAAACTTTAAACCAATAGCATCTTATAAAGTAGTTGGAGAATTTACTACTAACAAAAATAAAAGATTTAAGGCTTCAATTTCAAAGAATTTTGAAACTAAAGAAGAAGCTAATCAGTTTTTAAAATCGTGTAAAGAAGCTTATTTTAAAGTTGAGGATTTACAAAAAAAACCAGCTAAAAAATCACCAGCACCTCCATTTACAACTTCAACTTTACAGCAAGAAGCATCAAGAAAATTGTACTTCCCAGTAGCTAAAACTATGTTAATAGCTCAGCGTTTGTATGAGGCAGGTTTAATTACATATATGAGAACGGATAGTGTAAATTTATCTGAAGATGCAAAAAACGCTGCTCAGGAAGAAATTATTAAATCTTACGGCGAAGCTTATAGTAAACCAAGAAATTTTAAAACTAAATCTAAAGGAGCTCAAGAAGCACACGAAGCTATCCGACCAACACATATGGATCAGCATACAGTTTCTGTTGATTTTGATCAAAATAGATTGTATGAATTAATTTGGAAAAGAACTCTTGCCTCTCAAATGAGTGAAGCACAACTAGAAAGGACTGTTGCAAAAATCTCTAATTCCAAAAACTCTAAATTGTTTGTAGCCAATGGAGAAATGATAAAATTTAAAGGATTTTTAAAAGTTTATTTAGAAGGAACTGATTTTGAAGAAGATGAGCAAGCTGGTTTATTACCAAATTTAGCTGTTCATGATCAAGTAAACAACGAATTAATTTCAGCTACAGAAAGATACACAAAAGCTCCTTATCGATATTCAGAAGCAGCCTTGGTTAAACGATTAGAAGAATTAGGTATTGGTCGTCCATCAACTTACGCACCAACAATTTCAACTATTCAAAGACGAGATTATATTGTAAAAGAAATAATTGAAGGGATAAACAGAAATTATACGCAAATAGTTTTAAAAAATAATGAAATTAAAACTAAAACATTAACGGAAAAAGTAGGTTCGGATAAAGGAAAACTAATTCCTACAGATATAGGAAATATTGTAAACGACTTCTTGGTTGCAAATTTTTCGGACATTCTTAATTATGGGTTTACCGCTAAAGTGGAGTCTGAATTTGATGAAATTGCTGAAGGAAAAGAAGATTGGACCCAAATGATTAAAGATTTTTATAAAACATTTAATCCAATGGTTGAAGATGTAACCGCAAATGCTGAACGTGCAAAAGGTGAACGCTTATTAGGTGTTGATGCAGCTAGTGGTAAAAATGTATATGCACGTTTAGGAAGGTTTGGAGCAATGGTACAAATTGGTGAAGCTACAGATGAAGAAAAACCAAGATTTGCAAGCCTACAAAACGGTCAAACTTTAAGTACTATTACTTATGAAGAAGCTATGGATTTATTCAAATTACCAAAAACTATTGGCAAATTTGAAGGTAATGAAATAGTTGTTGCCAATGGTCGGTTTGGTCCATATATCAAATTTGATTCTAAGTTTATTTCTATTCCAAGAGATGAAAATCCTATGGATGTTGATTTAGATAGAGCCATTGAATTAATTAAAGAAAAACAAGAGGCAGATGCTCCAATTGCTACTTATGAAAATTTACCTGTTCAAAAAGGCGTGGGAAGATTCGGCCCTTTTATTAAATGGAATAGTATTTTTATCAATGTAAATAAAAAGTATGATTTTGATAATTTAACCCATGATAATATTGTCGAATTAATAGAAGATAAAAAACGAAAAGAAATTGAAAAGGTACTTCATAATTGGGAAGAAGAAGGTATTAGAGTAGAAAAAGCACGATGGGGAAGATCTAATATTATTAAGGGTAAACAAAAAATTGAACTTCCAAAAACAATTGATGCAACAAAACTTACTTTAAATGAAGTTAAAGCTATTATAGAGAAAAATACCAAGAAAAAGAAGACTACAAAGCGAAAAACTACCAAAAAATAATTTTTTTTAAGTATATTGCCACATAAAAAAAGAGAATTCTAACCCCCCTAGCAATGAATTTTGAATATCTAAAACCTGTTGACGAAGCTTTATTGGCATCTGCCAAAATGCAAACAAACCAAACTTTTGGTCAAAGTATAACTATTTATACTCAACAAGATAATTTTCCAGATTTATCTACTATAAAAATTGTAATTATTGGAGTTGAAGAAGATAGAGCATCTGTAAGTAACTATGGTACAGGCTCAAATTTGGATGAAATTCGAAAAGAATTATATAAATTATATCCAGGAAATTGGTCTTTACAGGTTGCTGATTTAGGAAATATTACCCAAGGAAACTCTATAAATGACACTTATTTTGCATTAGGACAAGTGTTAACTGCTTTAATTAAAAAAAATATAATTCCAGTAATCATTGGTGGAAGTCAAGATATTACTTTTGCTAATTATAGAGCCTATGATACTTTAGAGCAAACCGTTAATTTGGTTGCTGTAGATAATAAATTCGATTTTGGTCATATTGATGATGAATTAACATCTCAAACATTTCTAAGTAAAATAGTAATGACTGAACCAAATAATTTATTTAATTATGCTAATATTGGATATCAAACTTATTTTAATGCACAAAATGAAATCGATTTAATAGATAGTTTATATTTTGAAGCCTATAGGTTAGGCGAAGTAACGAATAATTTGCCAATTGTAGAGCCTGTTTTAAGAGATGCAGATGTGGTTAGTATTGATTTATCTGCAATAAAAAATGCTGATGCACCAGCAAATCAAAATGCAGAACCTAATGGGTTTTCTGGAGCAGAAATTTGTGCAATAGCTAGGTATGCAGGTATAAGTGATAAAGTTTCTTCTTTTGGAATTTACGAATATAATGCCAAATTTGATATCAAAAATATTACAGCAAAATTAGTCTCACAAATGATTTGGTATTTTATTGAAGGAGTTAATTATAGAGCAAATGATTATCCTTTTGGTTTAATGGATAATTATCAAAAATTCATTGTACCCATAGAAGATCAATTGCTAAATTTTTATAAAAGTAATAAAAGCGGAAGATGGTGGATGGAAATTAATCTCACAAAAAATAATAAATTTAAAAGACATGCGTTAATACCTTGTACATATCAAGACTATGTTAGTGCAACACAGCAGGAAATACCCGATAGATGGCTTAAAACATTGAAAAAAATTGTGTAAATAATGCTAAATAGTTTGAAAATTTAATTTTTTTTAAGAGTACCAAAATAAATTAAATATTGTTTTTTAAATTAATAAGTAATAGGTTTGTCAAAAAGGAATAAGAAAATTATTATGAAGAAATTACCCTTCTATATTTTATTAGCATTAATTATAACTAGCTGTGGATCTAATGACCAAGGCGAATTAATAGGTGTACAATCTAAAAGTAAATGGCATTCAAAAAAGCCTGTTGGAATGGCTTATATCCCCGGAGGATCATTTACTATGGGTAAACAGGATGAAGATGTTTCAGGAGCATTAAATACCCCTACCAGAACAGTAACTGTTCGTCCTTTTTATATGGATGAAACAGAAATTACAAATGCCGAATATAAAGAATTTGTATTTTGGGTTAGAGATTCTATCGTTCGTACAAAACTTGCACTTTTGTCAGAATTAATGTCCGATGACACTAATAAAGTTCTTGAAGATTATCAATTTAAAAATATTGATACAACCGATATGACTCCTTATCAAAAATACATGATGAATAATTATGGAAGTTTAGGAGATGTTAACTCACCATTACAAGGAAGAGCTTTAAATTGGGATACGGATTTAATTTGGAATACGAGTGAGTTTCCTGATGAATATTATGCAGAAGTAATGGATTCTATGTATGTACCTATTGAAGATAGTTTTGATGGTAGAAGAATGCTAGATACTAAAAAATTAAAATATAAATACTCATGGTTAGATAGGGAGGCCGCAGCAAGAAATAAAGGTGAACGAAAAAACTTTATAAAACAAGAAGTTGTAAATGTATATCCCGATACTACTGTTTGGGTGAAAGACTTTAATTATTCGTATAATGATCCAATGCATCAAGATTATTTTTATCATGAAGCGTATAATGATTATCCAGTTGTAGGCGTAACTTGGAGTCAGGCAAAAGCTTTTTGTAGTTGGAGAACCAAAAAGAAAAATGATTTTTTACGATCAAGAAAAAAACCAAGTTCAGTTCCGTATTTTAGACTACCAACAGAAGCGGAATGGGAATATGCCGCTCGAGGAGGTTTGGAATTTTCAACATATCCTTGGGGAGGTCCTTATACCACCAGTGATAGAGGCTGTTTTTTAGCAAACTTTAAACCAGATCGTGGAGATTACGCTGTAGATGGAGCTTTATATACTATGGAAGCAAAATCATACAATCCAAATGGATATGGATTATATAATATGGCAGGAAATGTTTCTGAATGGACAAACACTGCATATAATGATGATTCTTATTACATTGGTTCAACTATGAATCCAAATGTAGAAAATACTAAAAATCGCAGAAAAGTTATTCGTGGAGGTTCCTGGAAAGATGTAGCTTATTTTTTAGAAGTGAGTACTAGAGATTATGAATATGCTGATTCTGCTAGAAGTTATATTGGTTTTAGAACCGTGCAAGACTTCTTAGGAGCAAATAACAATAAAAACTAAAATTAACAACCCTAAATAGATAAAAAATCAACATTATGGCACAAACTCGAAATACCAAAAAATTATTTAATTATGCTTATGGAATTGGAGCAGCAGTGGTTATTGTTGGAGCTCTGTTTAAATTACAACACTGGACAGGTGGAGGATTAATGCTTTCAATTGGTATGCTTACAGAGGCAGCAGTTTTCTTTATATCTGCTTTTGATTCTGTAGATGAAGATTTAGATTGGTCTTTAGTCTATCCTGAATTAGCTGCTGGACAAGCCCGAGATAAGGACAGAAAAGACGCTAGAGAATCTCAAAGTTTATTATCTCAAAAATTAGATGCAATGCTTAAAGATGCTAAACTAGATGTAAATTTAATGCAGAGTTTAGGAGAAAGCATTCAAAATTTTAAAGGAGCAGCAGAAAACATTGCTCCAGCTATAGATTCTATTGCGGCAACCAATAAATATAGTGAGCAATTATCCTTAGCGGCAGCACAAATGGAATCTTTGAATAGTTTATATAAAGTACAGTTAGAAAGTTCTTCTAGACAAGCTGAAATTAATGAACAAGTTGTTGAAAATGCAGCAAAATTAAAAGAACAAATGGAATCTATGGCTTCTAATTTATCTTCTTTAAATGGTGTTTATGGAGGAATGTTATCTGCTATGACTAATAAAAACTAATTAGTTAATTAAACTAAATTATTAACCAAAAAACTAATTAGAATGGCTTCAGGTAAACTTTCACCAAGGCAGAAAATGATTAACCTTATGTATTTAATATTCATTGCAATGTTGGCAATGAATATGTCTAAACAGGTTTTATCTGCTTTTGGTTATATGAATGAAAAACTAACGGATAATAATGTAACCACCTCGATAAAAAATAGTGCTACATTACAAAATTTAGCAACAAAAGCACAAGAACAACCAGAAAAATACGCTTCTTTATATGAAACTGCTAAAAAAGTAGATGTTTTATCTAAAAAATTTAATGATTATTTAGAATCTAAAAAAACATATTTTCTATCAAAAGTAGATAATCCAAAAGATTATGAAGAAATGGATAATGCAAATATTGGAACAGAATATTTTTTTAAAGGAGATGGAGTTACTAAAGAAGGACAAGAATTTTTAGATCAAATTAAAAACTATAAAAACGAGATTATTAAATTGGTAGGTAAAAATAGTCCTCTTGCTTCAACTATAAAAAAACGATTTGATACTTCTCCTCAAAAATCAGCAGATGGTATGGAACCTTGGTTAATGAATAGATATGAAGGATTTCCTTTAATTTCTTACGTTACCAATTTTACTGCTTTGCAATCTGATATTAAAACAACACAATCTGAAATATATGGAAATCTTTTAGGAGGACAATTAGAAAGTGATGTTTCTATGTCTAATTATCAAACTATTTTAATTCCTGAAAAATCAGCATTTTTTCAAGGTGAAAATTTTAAAGGTAAAATTGTTTTAGGAAGATATGATTCTTCTTTAAAACCTTCCGAAGTAATTGTAAATGGAAAACCAATTACAAAAATAGAGAGTGGTGGAGCCATTTTAGATTTTCCTGCTGGTGCAGTTGGTGAAAGAGAGGTAAAAGGTAAATTCGTTTTTATGGAAAACGGAAAACCTGTTGAAATTCCAATTAATGGTTCTTATGCGGTAATTCCAAAACCAAATAGTGCTGTAATATCAGCTGATAAAATGAATGTGGTTTACAGGGGAGTGCCAAACCCTATGACTATTTCAATTCCTGGTATTCCTGATAACTTAGTTACCGCTAGAGGTATAGGGTTAAAAAGAGCCAAAGGTATTGGTAAATATATTATGACACCGGGTACAGGAAAAGAAGTAGCTATTAGTGTTTCAGGTAAATTGCCAAATGGACAAACAGTAAGCACTTCTCAAAAATTCAGAATTAAGGGAATTCCTTCTCCTCGTGGAACTATTAGAAAACAAGACGGTTATGTAAAAATGCCTAAAACTAGTTTAACTAAATCCACTGTTGGGGCAGCTTTATTAGATTTTGATTTTGATTTAAAGTTAAAAACTACGGCATTTACCATAAAAGTACCAGGTCAATCTGCGGTTGTAGTTAGAGGAAATAGAATGAACGCTCAAGCTAAAAAAGCTATTGCAAAAGCAAAAAGAGGAGATGTAATTACAATATTTGATATTAAATCTTCGTTAGTAGGTAATTCAACTTATAAAATTAAAAATGCTTCTGCGGTAAGTATTGAAATTCAATAAATTAAAAATTAAGTGATGAAAAAAAGAAATATTGGAATTTTTATTTTAGCAACTGTATGGGTTCAAATAACCTTTGCACAATCTAATTTGTTAAATGCTAAGAAACCTTCTGATATTGGTAAAAAAACTGCGGAACAATTAATAGTTGATAATGATAAACCATTGGCATATGGCTATATTGATGATAGAGATGTGCTTTGGTCCAAAGTAGTTTGGGAGTACATTGATTTGAATGAACGTATAAATTTACCGTATTATTATCCAGTGGATACTACTAGTGTTTCAACGGATAGAAGGTCATTGTTTGATACATTGTTAAGAGGTATTAAAAAAGGAGAAATCACAGAAGTTTATGATGATTCTTATTTTACTGCTAAAATGAGCAAGGCTGAAATTATTAGTAAATTATATAGAATAGATACAACTGATGCTGGTTTTGATGAACTTAATGCGGGAAGTACCAATATTGATGAATATATTGATAAAGTAAATTTGACTTCTCAAGATATTGAAGGATTTAAAATTAAAGGGCTTTGGTATTTTGATAAACGCCAAGGAGAACTTAAATATAGATTACTTGCTTTAGCTCCTATTGCACCAGATGTGCAAACTATGGGTAGAGAAAATGAAGATGTTTCGGAACAATTACCTATATTTTGGGTTTGGTTTCCTGATGCACGTAAGGTACTACACCACATGAAAGTTTTTAATCAAAAAAATTCGGCTTATCCAATTTCTTATGATCATCTGCTGAATGCAAGGAGGTTTAATTCCATTATTTATAGAGAAGAAAATATTTATGGAGATAGAGATGTAGCCGATTATGTAAAAGGTAATGCTTTATTTCAAGTTTTAGAATCGAATAAAATTAAAGAAGACATTAGAGATAAAGAATCAGATATGTGGAATTATTAATTCTTATTTAAAAATTAATATAGAACTCTTGCAATTTGCAGGAGTTTTTGTTTTTTAGCAACTATGAAAAATAAGGAAGTAGATTATATTGTTGTGGGTTTGGGTTTAGCTGGTTTGGCATTTTCTAGAATTTTAGAAAAACATAAAAAATCATTCATTATTTTTGAAGATAATTCTCAAAATGCTTCATTGGTGGCTAGTGGAATGTATAATCCTGTGGTGTTAAAACGGTTTACACCCGTTTGGAAAGCAAATTTACAACTTAAAGAAGCAATTCCTTTTTATCAGGAATTAGAACAATTATTACAAAATAGATACAATCATGCTGTAGCTATTTATAAAGTTTTCAAATCTGTTGAAGAGCAAAATAATTGGACAGTTGCTTGTAATAAGTCATCACTTTCTAATTATATGATTCCTCAAATAATTAATAAAAAAATAGCAGGAATTTTATCTAATTTCGGCTTCGGAAGATTAAAAAACACGGGTAGAATATTAACCAAATTATTACTTGATGATTATAAGTTTTATTTAAAAGAATGCAACCTAATTAAATATGAAAGGTTTAATTATCATTCTTTAAAAATAAATAAAAATATAGTTGAATATAAAAATATTATAGCTAAAAATATTGTTTTTTGTGAAGGATTTGGGTTAATAAAAAATCCATTTTTTAATTATTTACCAATGCAAGAAGCCAAAGGTGAATTGTTGACCATACATGCTCCAGAATTAAATATTGATTTTATGATAAAATCTTCTGTTTTTGTTTTACCTCTCGGAAATCATTATTATAAAGTTGGAGCAACATTTAATTGGAAAGACAAAACATTAAATGCTACCCAAGAAGGAAAACAAGAATTAATAGACAAACTCTCTAAAGTTATAACAGTCCATTACAAAATTGTAGCACAAAGTGCCGGAATTAGACCAACAGTAAAAGATAGAAGACCTTTAGTTGGTAAACACCCAATTCACAAAAATATGGCTATTTTAAATGGTTTAGGAACACGTGGAGTTATGATTGCTCCTTGGGCAGCAAAACAATTATTTCATCATTTAGAAAATGATAAAGAATTAGATAAAGAAGTTACTATTAATCGATATCAGAAACTTTTTTCGAATTAGGTTGGTAATGTACAAAAATATTAATCCAGATAATTCTAGACCATCTTGTTGCAAATGGCGAAGTAATAATTATGGCAAATATAATTGGAATGAAAGTTTGTTTTAGTGTTAAATTAAATCCTAAATAACTTATAATAAATGTAATTATTGCTACTCCAACACTTAATCCGTAGTTTACATACATTGCTCCATAATAAAAAGAAGGCTCTCTCATATATTTTAATCCACAATTAGAACAACGCTCTTTCACCTTGAAAGCCTTATAAATTTTTAAAATATTTTTTTCTTCTAAAAAATCACCTTCTTGGCAACGTGGGCATTTATTAAATAAAATGCTATATAATTTTGATCCTTTTTTAAACATTTTTTAGTTAGTTTTATTATTGCTTAATGGTAATAATAAAAGTTTAATTGAGCAACAAACTTTTTTATAGTAAGTTTGCATGCTTTTACAAAAAAGCAAATTTACATTTAATTATAAAAGAACAATGCTTAACGTACACAATTTAACGGTTTCCTTTGCCGGATCTAATTTGTTTTCAGGAATTACCTTTAAATTAAATAAAGGTGATAGAATAGGATTAATAGGTAAAAATGGAGCAGGAAAATCTACTTTACTAAAAGTAATTTCAAAAGATATCGAAAGTACAAGCGGCACTATGGCTTTTGATAAAGATATTCGAATTGGATTTTTACGTCAAGATATTGATTTTGTGGAAGGTAGAACTATTTTAGAAGAAGCTTATATGGCTTTTGAAGAAATAAAAAAATTAGAAGCTAGATTAGATAAAATCAATCAGGAATTGGTGGAAAGAACGGATTATGAAAGTGAATACTATCATGATTTAATGGTGGATTTAAATGAGGTTACGCATCGATATGAATTACTTGGAGGTTATAATTATAAAGGAAATACCGAAAAAATATTACAAGGTCTTGGTTTTCAACGAGAAGATTTTGATAAGCTAACCAATACCTTTTCTGGAGGTTGGAGAATGCGTATTGAGTTGGCAAAATTATTATTACAAAACAATGATATTTTATTGCTTGATGAGCCAACAAATCATTTAGATATTGAATCCATTATTTGGTTAGAAAATTTTTTAAAAAGTTATTCGGGAGCTATTATGTTAGTTTCTCATGATAAAATGTTTTTAGATAACGTTACCAATAGAACTATTGAAATTTCATTAGGTAAAATCTACGATTATAAAAAACCATATTCTCAATTTTTATTATTGCGTGGTGAAATAAAAGAAAAACAGCTTCAGGCTCAAAAAAATCAAGAAAAAGAAATTAAAGCTACCCAAATTTTAATTGATAAATTTAGAGCTAAGGCAAACAAAGCTTCTATGGCTCAATCTTTAATAAAAAAACTAGATAAAGTTGAACGAATAGAGGTAGATACAGATGATAATGCGGTAATGAATGTTAGATTTCAAGTGTCAAAAGATCCAGGAAAAATTGTAATAGAAGCCGAAAATTTATCTAAAAGTTATGGCGATAAACATGTGTTAGAAAATGTAAATTTATTAATAGAACGAAATAGTAAAATTGCATTTGTTGGTCAAAATGGACAAGGAAAATCGACTTTAGCAAAAATTATTGTTGGAGAAATTGCTCATGGTGGACATTTTAAATTAGGGCACAATGTTGAAATTGGATATTTTGCTCAAAATCAATCTGAATATCTTGAACCTGAAAAAACAGTTTTAGAAATTATGGAAGATGCATCTACAGATGCAAACCGAGTAAGAGTTAGAGATATGTTAGGTGCTTTTTTATTTGGTGGAGATGCCGTTGACAAAAAAGCAAAAATGTTATCTGGTGGAGAGCGAAATAGATTGGCTTTATGTAAGCTGCTTTTATCGCCATTCAATGTTTTAATAATGGATGAGCCAACAAATCACTTAGACATAGCATCAAAAAATGTACTTAAAAGTGCATTGAAAAAATTTAATGGAACCTTAATTTTAGTATCACATGATCGAGATTTCTTGCAAGGATTGGCTACCACAGTTTATGGTTTTAAAGACAAAGAAATTAAGGAATATTTAGGTGATATTGACTATTTTTTAGAACAACACCAAATTGAAAGTTTAAGAGAAGCAGAAAAGAAAACAGTTGTTGTAAAAAAGAAGGATAAAAATTCAAAAAAAAAGGTTTTTAAATCTTCAAAAGTAGGAGATAAAGAGCTTAAAAAATTAAAAAATAGATTAGCTAAAATTGAATTACAAATTGATACTTTAGAAAAAGAAATTTCAGAAATGGATATTGCTTTAGCTGAAGATTATGAAACAGCTTCAACAAATCCTAATTTTTTTGAAAACTATAAAACAAAAAAGAATACGGTTGAAAAGTTGATGGAAGAATGGACTTTATTTGAAGAAAAAATAGAATTGAACTAAATTTTTGTAAAGTTTGTTTTTAGAAACTAAAAATAGCAGAGTTCAACAAGTCAATTTTTCAGAAACTGAAAATAGTGGAATTTCTATTTTTATAAAGCGAGAAGATGAATTGCATCCTTTTATTTCTGGTAATAAATATCGAAAATTAAAATACAATTTAGAGGAAGCATTCAGGTTAAAAAAGGATACATTACTTACTTTTGGCGGTGCTTATTCAAATCATATTGCAGCAACTGCAGCTGCAGGTTTTGAACACAATTTTAAAACTATTGGAGTTATTAGAGGAAATGAATTAGCTGATAATTTAGAGGAAGTTCTTCTAAATAATCCAACTTTAAAATTTGCTTCAGAGCATAATATGCAATTTTATTTTATTTCCAGAAGTGATTATCGAAATAAAACTACATCAGAATTCATTAAAAATTTAAAAGAAAAATTCGAAGATTTTTATTTAGTTCCTGAAGGCGGAACTAATACATTTGCAGTTAAAGGTTGTGAAGAAATTTTGACAGAAATCGATAGTCAATATGATGTAATTTGTTCGGCTGTTGGAACAGGTGGAACAATTTCTGGACTTATAAATTCAACTAAAAAATATCAAAAGGTAATTGGTTTCCCTGCTTTAAAAGGTGATTTTTTACAACACGAAATAAAAAAATATATAACAAAAAATGATAATTGGAGTTTAAATACTAAGTATCATTTTGGAGGTTACGCTAAAGTTTCAGAAGAATTAATTACTTTTATCAATAAATTTAAAGAAGAAACTAAAATCCCGTTAGATCCTGTTTATACAGGAAAAATGCTTTTCGGACTGGTTGACCTTATTAAAAAAGGATATTTTAAAAAAGAAACCAAAATTTTAGCAATTCATACAGGTGGTTTGCAAGGAATTGATGGAATGAATCTTGTTTTAAAAAAGAAAAATTTACCACTTATAAAAAATTAGAATGAAATATAATTACATCATTACTGGATTGTTAAGTATTGTTTTGATAACAAGCTGTAAATCAAAGAAAAAAATTGCTGAATCTTCTAATAAAAAAAGAATTGAAAATGTAAAAATTTCTAAAAACAATGAAATAATTACCAACAAACCAGCAAAAAAATCTTCCTTTCAATCTTCTACCATAGCATATATAAATAAATATAAGGATATTGCTATGGAAGAAATGAGGATTTATAAAATTCCTGCTAGTATAACTTTGGCTCAAGGTATTTTAGAATCACGAAGTGGCAATAGTGAACTTACTCGAAAATCAAATAATCATTTTGGAATTAAATGTCATAAAGGATGGAATGGACAAAAAGTGTATCATGATGATGATAAAAATGACGAATGTTTTAGAGTGTATAAAAACCCGAACAATTCATTTAAAGACCATTCAAAATTTTTAGCAAACAGGAAAAGATATGCTAAATTGTTCAAGCTTAAAAAAGGAGATTATGTAAAATGGGCAAAAGGATTAAGCACAGCTGGTTACGCAACCGACAGAAGATATCCAGCAAAATTAATTGCCATTATTGAAAAGTACAATTTGCATAAATACGATAGAAAAGTGTTAGGTAAAAAACATAAATCACTTAAAAAGGATAAAGCTGAAAATTATGTTGTTGTAAAAGGAGATACTTTATATTCTATTTCTAAAAAATTCGGATTAACCGTTGAAAAATTAATGCAGTTAAATAATTTAGAAACCAATGAAATTAGTATTGGACAAACGTTAGATTTGAATAATTAATTTTTTAGATAAAAAGAAAAACAAAACGCTTCCATTGGAAGCGTTTTGCACATTAATTCAAATTTAAAATTACATTTATTTAATTATTAAACCATTGTCTTCCTTGTTGATTTCCTTTAACTCCTTTTTTATTTCCGCAATCATTTCCTTTTCTATGGTTCATTTTGGATTTTGTCATAGTTTCCCATATCGTAAATTGTGCTGGAGTTAGAATCTTTTGCATGGCTAATTTGTGTTGTTCCATTCTATCTAATCGGCTACTTTTAAATTGAAACATTTCTTCAGTTGTAGGAATATTTCCATTTAGTTTTCTTTCTAGCATAGATTTTCTCATGGCTTGGCGAACCATTGCCTGATTTTTTTGTAGTTTAAAAATAGCATCTTGTTGCGATTGATTTAAATCTAGCTGTAAGTTCATTTTTTTAACTTGTAATGTGGCTTGTTGTTCAGGTGTAAAGTTAAATTGGTTTCCTCTATTTCCATTTTCTTGTGCATTTATTGAGCTGCTTAGCACAAACATAATTACTAATAATCCTACTAATTTTTTCATGATATCTGTTGTTTTAATTGTTTTTACAATACTAAGACACTTAGATATTTATAAGGTTTAAATTGTTAACAAACCTTAACATTCGTTAACACTTCTATTGAATTTATTAGATAATTTAAATTGATTTATTTACTGTATTTTTGCAAAATATGATGCACAAACTTTCAAATTGGCTACCTACCACAAATAAAGAAGTAAAACTAAGAGGATGGAATAATTTAGATGTTATTCTTTTTAGTGGAGATGCTTATGTAGATCATCCAGCATTTGGACCAGCAGTTATAGGAAGAATTTTGGAAAGTTATGGTTTAAAAGTTGCTATTGTACCACAACCAAGTGTGCATGATAATTTGCAGGATTTTACTAAATTAGGAACTCCCAATTTATTTTTTGCGGTAACTGCAGGTGAAATGGATTCAATGGTAAGTAATTACACAGCAAGTAAAAAAAAACGTGATAAAGATGCTTATACGCCTAATGGAGATAAAGGTTTTCGTCCAGATTATGCGAGTGTGGTATATTCAAATATTTTAAAAGAGAAATTTCCTGATGTACCAATTTTAATTGGAGGAATTGAGGCTTCACTTAGAAGAGTTACACATTATGATTATTGGAGTGATTCTTTAAAACCATCTATTTTAGAAGATTCAAAAGCAGATATGTTAGTCTATGGAATGGGAGAACAACCGTTGCATGAAATTGTACATTTATTGCAAAAAGGAGTTCCGTTTTCAAG
>VAPM010115573.1_pt1 | contig 16034 bp, 12 predicted proteins | sample 3395091 | NCBI WGS metagenome assembly VAPM01 (sample SAMN08290445, study PRJNA428436) | hydrothermal vent metagenome | isolation source: Deep-sea hydrothermal vent chimney 3 | place: Pacific Ocean: Juan De Fuca Ridge | reverse complement strand
TTATTATGACTGAAGACGAAGCAAAAAAAGTCCGCAAACAAGACCCTCTGCATGGCATAACCCTAAAGATGATTGTCACTCAACTAGAAGAAGAATACGGCTGGGAAGAACTCGGTAATCGCATTAATATTAAATGCTTCACTAACGATCCCAGCATTAATTCCAGCCTGAAATTTTTACGAAAAACACCCTGGGCCAGAGATAAAGTTGAAGCACTTTATCTGAAAGTTAGAACGTAAAATTACCAGAGCATAATACCCCCCTGCCCTGTATTACTTGAAAAATATAACCTTAATCTTAAATAATAAGTTCGTCCTCTAATAAGATGGTTTTCTATTTTCGAATTTGTATTTGTACCACTATCATCATCTCCTGCAAGAAAAACAGGTTCGCCATCGTCATCTTCAAATAACACCATCACCGTATCCATACTACCAAATGTCTGCATTGTATACTTTCGACTTACAGTTGGTTTAATAACATAATCTGCTTGTTGTCCAGCTGATAGCTTAACTAGCTTAGATAAAAATGGTTTAAGTTCTGGATATGATTTTTTGCTGGTATCAGGGTAAAACTTTCTAACTTCTTTTATATCTGATTCCGACAAGCCATGAGACGGAACAAGTGCATTAGTCTGATATTCTTGTGGAGATGTAATTAAACCTGCATTAAAACTGTAATGCATTATCGAGTCTTTATCCCAATCAGAACCATTTACATCTGCTGAGGATAATTTACGTAGAATATTACTAAAGATTGTTTCTTCATCCCAGTTATTTGGTGCTCCACTAAAATAGGCATTCACAGCATCTTCATCCCAAATGATTCCTGCATTTGGATTCTGATGTTCATGTGGAAACCCCATTGCATGTCCGATCTCATGTAATGCAGTATCTTTTCCATGAGGCGTTGTTAAATCCCAACCAAAATTCATGGTGCGTTCTGAAGTAGAGATATCGAAATCAATAACATCACGTCCGATATACGACCATGATGATCCACGATTAAACCCTACTCTGATTTCTGCTTCAGCGGGATCACTAACTTCTTCAAATTTAAGACCAACACCCAGATTTTTCCATTTTTTAAATGCTTTTCTAACTTCTTCTTTTTGTATTACAGAACCTTTCCAACTTACAGGTGCATCAAAAAAATAATAATGCAGTACTGTATTGTTTACCCATTTCTTTTCAATATGGCGTATAAGGAATGCTCTGCCCGCATCTAAACCACTATCAAGTTCTCGTACAGGAACGTTAGGCAAACCACATTGAGGTAATTCGGCTTTTTTATACTTAGATTTTTTTGAATATTTTTTCTTTGCTAGCATTTCTCTCTCCTTGAAAAACATTTAAACATATTTACAATATAAATCTAAAATAATAATTTTACAACGTACATGCAAAACATTTAAAAAATATTATTTATGATACACAGCACCCTTTCAGAGACACTCTCATCCCAACCAATAAAAAAACTTCATTTAAAATTATATGTTTCTAGAATATAACCAGGAACCTAAAGTTAATAATATATACATTACACCTATAAACAATACTTGTTCTATCTGAGTAGTGATTTCATAGTAAAAAATTAATACAGCACCAGATAATAATCCGATTAAAGAGGTAAGAGTAATTAATGTTGAAGAACTTGTTAAATGCCGTATTTTAAAATTTGCGTATGCCATTAACACTGATACCAGCAAAAAAGTAATACTGCCAAATTCAAGAATCATTTCAAGAGACCCGGCCAAAACCAAACAAAAAGCCATAACTGACATTGCAACAATTGCATAGATTGGTATATGATTTTTTCGAACAGCTAAAATAGAAGGGAAATATCCATCCTTAGCAATAACGGCAATTTGTCTTGATGCACCAAACACCGTCCCACTGATAGCACTACTTGTTGCAAGTAATGCGCCCGCTATAACTAAATCAGTCCCCCACTGTCCAAGCACTTTATCTGCACCTGAAGCTAAAGCGTATTCCTTGTCCTGAATTATATCTTCAAACGGTATAGCTAAAATCGCACCTAATGAAATAGTTAAATAAATAACCATGGCAATAAAAATGGCTGAATATATCGCTTTTGGAATATTTTTTTCAGGTTCATCCATTTCATTAACCGCATTGATAACAAGTTGAAACCCCTCATAAGCAACAAAGGTTATAGACGCGACAATAAGAATATTTAAAAATGTAGTTTCACTATCATTTTGTATTAGTACAGGGATACTTGTGCTGCTGTTATTAATAAGAACAAAGGAAATCACAACCAAAATTACTAATTTGGTATACACCATGATATCCTCTATTTTCCCCATACCTTTTACACTCCAAAGATTGATTAGAGTAAAAACAGCAATAACTGAACCTGCAACAAATTTTCGTATCCATTCATTGTCTGCGAAATCAAAACCACTAATGGCATAAGAAGCAAAAGTATATGCATAAAGTGCAAGCGTACTGATATAGCCAAAAACAACAAACCAACCAATTATTGATGCCGCAAAATGAGATTGAGGAAATGTTCTTTTGTAAAAGGAATATGTGGCACCCTCATCTTTATAATACACACCTAATTTTATATATGAATAAGCAGCCATAAATGCGATTAGCCCTCCAATGAGAATCGCTAAAGGAGTAAATACTCCAATCATTGAAACTGAAACACCAAGAATAGTGAAAATACCACCGCCGACCATTCCACCTAAAGCAATAGCAATGAGTTCAGGTATACCTAATTCTATATTTCGTTTTCTATGTATTGATTTATTATTCATGTAGATTAAATACTAGCAGCGACAGCAGCCCGCTGTATATATAAATTCAGTTTAGCTGTGCAACATAGGCTGCAAGTGCCTTGACGTCATCATCCGACAACCCTTTTGCAATTAATTCCATTATGATGCTTTTTCTTTTTGCCTGTTTACTGCTATTTTTTAAACTATCTCGAAACCCTCTTAAAGTCATTTCAATATAGTGAGCTTTCTGACCAGCAAGGCGAGCATAATCTGATTTGCCTGCACCTTGTTTGCCATGGCATGAACTACACTGTTTTACATATAAAGCTTGTCCTTTTTTCGCGAGCAGAACATTTGTTTTTGAAACTTTAACTTTCATACTGGCATAAAAAATAGCCAAATTTTCCTTATCCTCACGTGAAAAGTTTTTTGATAAAGCATTCATAACAAAATTTTTACGCCGTCCATCTGAAAATTTTTCGATTTGATCAAGCAAATACACCGGGTTTTGTGCAGCAAGATTTGGTACATCTGGTTTTTTACTATTGCCATCCGCTCCGTGGCATTGATTACACAATAATGCGCGATCTTTACCCAGTCTAATTGCCTGTTGCCTGAGTTTATCTGTTGATATCTTTTGTTCTATACCAGATAACATATGGCTAACTTCTGCATCTTTAGCATGTACAAGCAAACTAAAAAAGAAAAACCCCGTAACCAGAATAGTACGACTTAATAATACTAACATTTCACACCTCCTGCCCTTTTTATTTTTTTGATTTTATAAAACATTCTTCTACCTGAAAAACAAGATCGGAATATTCTTCATCATTTAAAAAATGTGCGGCTTCCTCCAAGGCATGACCTGCAATATCCGCATGTAATTTAGCAATAGCCATATTCCCCTGTTTTGCATATCGAATAGTGCTATGAATATGCTCCCATGTACTTTTTTTTAATTTATCCCCCATATAAGGATGGGTTATTGAAGAAGATTTTTTTTGTTTCAAATATTTAGAAAACTCACTTTCTATACTGCTAACATTATCTATTTCGTTATCCTGACAATTTTTATTATCCACTTTGGCAAAATTAAGTTTAGAATGTTGAACTTCTTTACTAGTATTAGCAGTGCCTGCATTATTTTTAATTGAGCTGAAAACGATGCTGTCGATTTGTTTATGGAGTAGAGAGGTAATATCAAAGGTGTTATTTGATTCAATAAATGGACGATAAGAGCGCATACGAATGCGAGTAATAACTATAGAAATTTTTCTATAGAGATCTTGTAACCTGACAAATAAAGAATGATATTTCATACTTTTCTACATCACCTTACTTATTTAATCCCCCCACCTCTTTAATCAGCTCTATAATATTTTAACATTGAACTCTATTGATAAAGTGGGTATTTTTTTCTTGAGCTCTCCCCATGAAAATATTTATAACGGAATATGGAGTCTGCACCATGGCAAGCTGAACAAACAATCAGCTCACTATTTTTATTGCGTAAAAAACTGTTCATTACATCGCCTTCATGTTTTTTTCCATTACCTGGGTTCTCACTACCTGGCTGCCATTGATGCGGATCATGACAACTTAAACAAGTTATTAATCCCACATGAGCACGTTTCCCATTTTCATCGAATACAGGGATATCCGGTAATATATTATTCGTAATACGTTTTTCACGAACATTATTAGACCAGACTAAAACATGATCCGGATGTTGTAATTTTGGTGGTATTTTATCTTCTGCAGCTTGTCCTTTCGCATGACAACTTAAACACATTTTTTCTACGGCAGAAGCAACTTTGGCAGGTTCACGAGCCCATAAGTTTGTTTCCATTTTAGCATTATGAACCGAGTGGCACTGACCACATACACCTGAATGTTTAACATCATCTCCATATTGATTAACAGTTTTTGGATTAGTGACAGACATATCATGATCTGTACCTAAAACGCTTTTTTTACTTTTATGACATTCCAGACATAATTTTGAATTATGCGAAGCAGTAATACGTAAAAAACTATTCGAGGCATTCCCTTCTTTTAATGGATCTCCAGCATTACTCACATCAGGTGCCCAGGTATGAGCATCATGACAAGTTACACAATCAACCAGACCATCCTGGCTAATTTTATTTCCATCTTCATCATATAAAGGAAGTTTTTTAGTCTGCCCCTTAATTTTTTTCAAATCAACGCCAATAGGATGAGAATGCCCATCAACTAATTTTTTCTCTGCAACACCTCCTTTTTTATGACAAGACTTACACAAACGTGCGAAATTACCATTTTTTACATCGTGTTCTCTTGCGCGTAAATAGGTGTCTTTGCCATTGTGAGGAGTATGGCATTGCCCACACACCCCACCTTTAAGAATATCTTTTTCCAGTAAATCTTTATTTTTAAAAACATTATGTTTTGTTGCCAAGATTGATTTTTTCTTTACATGACAGTTAAAACACAAAGTACTTTTATTACCGTATTCAATACGTAAGAAGCTCGTTAACCCATCACCTTCAATAAGTTCTCCGTCTTCTGTCTGGCTGGGTTTTCCACTCTTACTCCAGACATGAGGATCATGACATGAGCCACAACTCACTTTATCTCCGTTTACTGCTTGATGTCCCTTACTGTTATATAAAGGTAACTCTATATGTTCCCCTCCTGATAATTTAGACTTTTTACTTTTCCATTTTCCATTTTTGATCTGAATACCCAGTTTTTTTACTGATACCATGGTTGGATGTGAATGTATCCCTGTTGTTTTATCTTTAGCCAGACCATTTTTACGATGACAACCCATACAACGTGCAGCAGATTTATCTTTTGTCTTTATTGTGTATCTTGCCCATAACATTGGGCCATTTGCATCATGTGCTTGATGACAAGTCCCACATACACCTGACTCAGAGGCTGTCTGGCCATTTTTATTTAAAGCATCCGGTGCTGTTTTATCCAGATTATGTTTTGTTGTCTTAATATTTTTTTTATCTTTATGACAAGTTAAACATAAAGCAGAATTTTTATTTTCAACTAAAAGTAGTTTATCGCCTGCAGCTGCATGAGGACTATGGCAACTTTGACAGATCACCCTTCCATCTTTTGTAAACTTTGATCCTGCCTTGATTAAGCTATGCGGTTTATTTGGGGGTTGTTTAAATATAGGGTGATTCCCCTCATCAGCCCCTGTACTTTTATCCAGATGACAGGCCAGGCACATACTTGATTCAACATTTTTAACCCGTAAAAAAATGGGAGACTCACTTTGCTTCCAGTCAACACCATGTGCGGTATGGCATGTTCCACAATATACTTTACCATCATCATTGAGTGGAAATATGGTTTTACCTTCAGACGTTGGAATATTCATTTTTTCTGAAGGTTTAATACCAACCGGATGAGTATGTTTATCTGATTTCCAGACAAAACGTGAATCCAGGACAAAGCCATCGTGGCAGGAAAAACACATTTTGTTAGTGCTGGCGACATCTTGTTTACCGGTATCCACAACAGGTTTAGGTTCATATGGAATCAGTGGAGTGATATCTTTACGATTGAAATCCTTTAACCACATAATGTGACATGTCGAACATTCACGTTTTCCAGATACTTCACGTGAAGCCTCAGCAGAGGTAAATAAAACGGAAATAATAAATAAAAAACCAACTCCAATTTGTGGAGTGAAAATCGGGTTAAGTATTTTCCTGTTAAACAAACATGACATCGCTTATGGCTCCAGTGAGAATACCGAAACTTTGTTTTTCAACATTTCACAAACATATAAACGGTTTTGTCTATCAATCGTAATTCCTGCGGGTGAGGTAAACTTATAAGGTTTTCCATTCTCAGCCAAAACATAACGAAAACGAGTATCACTGGAAAAAACCTGGATCACTCCCATGTAACTATCACTCACATAAATGTTACCCTTGTTATCAAGAGCCACTCCTTTAGGCCGAAATAACTGGCCGGGCAATATCCCCCACTCGCCGGCTATCGCCTGTAACTCTCCTTTGGCATTAAAGATCTGTACTCGACTATTTAATACATCAACAACAAAAACATTATTATTAAACAACGAAATTGTAGCAGGATAACGAAATTCACCTCTATTAGTGCCTTCACCACCCCATTGATGCAGTAACTTTCCAGAATAATCATAAACCATGACCTCATGGTTATTATTGCCAGTGATATAAAATAATTTTAATTTTTTATTAACAGCAATATCTACAGGTCGGATAAGTTTACTTCCCTGCTTTAAAATTATATTTTTTTTAATTGTTCCATCTTTATTAAAAATTTGAATTCGATGATTATCCTTATCAGCAATATAAATGTTATTTTTGTCCGTATCGATACCCACCGGGTTTGTTAATTCGCCTTGCTTTGATCCTTTCCTGGAAATAGTTGAAATACTTTCTCCACTATCATCAAAAACAGCAATGCGATGATTCCCACTATCCACAATATAAATATTTCCATTTTCATCAACAGAAATATCGCTGGGTAGAGATAAGGGGGTTTCTTTATCACCTTTTATGGTGAATAAATGTTTTATTTGTTTAATAGGAATAGACGACTCCGCGACAACAAATTGCGGAATAGCTATAAAAAAAAATGAGATAACAGGAATAAAAAGTTTGTATTTTTTCCTCAATAAAAAGTTAATTCTTTTTATCATATTGTTCTTTCCACCAGGCTCTTGGATCCTGTCGCATTTTATCGCTGGTCGATTTTTTCTGTTTAGTAGCTGGACCTGTCATCACCTCAATCGAGGGTAATGTCTTCCCTGCCTTTAACAGGTTTGGCATATAAAATGTTTTATACTTCTCAACCAGGCCAATAATGTTCAGGTTTGTAACATCACTAATACGTCTGTCAGAGAAACCCAGCTTGCGGAATGGAAGATAACTTTTCTTTTCCTCTGTATGGCAGCGACTACAAAACAGGCCTTTCGGCATAACAATTTTATGAAAACTTTTCTTTATCGCTTCTTTATCGATATCAGTTAGCCTATCACGAATAGCAAGAAATTCTTTTGCCTCTGGAGTATCTTCTGTAATTTCCAATAACTTCTTCTCATCACCCTGATTGGTATAAACAACTATTTTTGAATAATAATCATCAGTGTCTGACAAATAACCGGTATTCTCATCCTTGCTGGTACCAAAGGGTTTACCCTTTACTTCAATTCCTGAATAATTTAACCATTCGAATGATAAAGTTGATTCCTTAATTTTACGTGGATCATTATGACAAGTCATACAACCAATAAATTGAGTATGCATATTCATCAATGTACGGATCATCGGTTCTTTGGAGTGTGGATAATCTCCATGACAGGAAAAACAAATACTCTTTTTGCCTAACAATACTTTATTGACTAATGGTGCATTATGGAAGTGGCGCAATCTTTCCGTATTACGTTCCTCCTGTAACTTTACCAGTAATGCAGGTGTTTCTTCTTTTTTAGTAAAACCCAGTTTTTCACCTAATACAGCAAATAATGTAAAAAGCAAAGAAGCAATGATGCCCATTAAAATAGCTGTTGTAAGAAATGATTCTACCGGATGATCACGACGTTTGCCGGAAATACTAAATAGATCATGTCGGTATCCACCAGGTAATTTTGCTTTATGATCCATTAAAATCAAAATGGCAACACCCAGCCCAAAGAATAACAAAACGGCTATTATAATAATTGTGGGTGCTACTTGTGCTACATCATGCATATTTAATTACCAATATTTTTAATTAGTTTGTTAATATGATCCAAATTGCAAAAAGTCCCCAGACTGTCCAAGCCAAAACAAAAGCAAGTGAACTATAAGCAATAATTTTTTGCCATTTTGTCAGGGGTGTCATCATGATGATGAATTCTCAGCATCTACATTTTGTTCAGCATCATCATTCAATAACTCTCTGCTTTCCATCATGTCACGCAAATGTTCTCTCTCTTCAGGTAATTCAACCAGATTACGCAGATATTCAAGGAAGTGTTCTTCTATTTGATGTTCTCTCGTAATTTTCCCGGTTAAAAATGTCCATTGCATAGGGAAACGCCCCGGAGCCAAATGAACGTTGTACCAGTGCCAAAATGCAATTACGAGTAAAGCTAATAGTGCTTCATGTGGATGCGATATACGCATGAATTCCTGAAAATGTGACACCATATTATCTGGCAAAACACTGGCCCAGAATTCAGGAAACAAAAAAGCTGAGCCCGATATAATCATGACCAAATTACCAAAAGCAGCGGCAAAATAATGTATTTTTTGTTTATAGTTAAACTTGTCCATTTCAGGACGTTCTTCACGACTTCCCGCAAAATACAAAATATCATCTTTAAAATCGCTAATATCTTTAAATAAAGGAATAATAGTTCGCCGAATATCAAAGATACCCAGTTTAATACGCATAAGCGGTCCCAAGGTTATCGTAACAACATGATAGATCATGGAAAAAATCATCACTGCAGCGATGGTTCGATGAATAATCCTGGAAACATTAACGCCGCCCATTAAGGAATTAAAAGGTTCAGCCCAGATAGCGTCAAAGAAATAAATAGGTAAACCGGTAAATGCCAGTGTTAAAAATGTCACAAAAGTCAGCATGTGCTGAATACGGATATGAATATTGTATCGATAAATATCACCAATTGGATTTGAGACGACATTCTTATATATCACCACCCGATCTTGTGGCAAAGCAGAAATCAGATCTTCAATTTCTTTTTTCTCAGCATCATCAATTTTGTTTTGCTGCATTGATGTTTCTAAAACACTGCGTGCATGATTCGAGAGCTGCATTAACCTGTATCTCCTACTTTAAAAATTATTATAGTTTTTATATCTTTCTATCACGTCCGCGTTTACTCTTACGTCGCCATGAGCTGCCATGTAATAAACGCCATGAAACACCGTCACGACGACGCCCTATTGTTTCAAAAATTGATAAGCCGATTAAAGCTGCAAGTGCAAAGTTACCAACGATACTATATATAATTTCCGTATAATAACGGAACACATTATCTTCGAGATAACTTGTTGGATGCGGATCAAGATTCGCATAACCTTCATCAGCATAAATATGGCAACGTTTACACGTCTCTACACGATTAGCTTTATTTACTGGTGAGTCCTCATGACGCGACGGTAGAATTTCATGTACACTCTTATAATAATTATCTTTTTCAGCATGACAATCCAGACAGTTTGCTGCTTCAGCAAAGCCATACTTGGTTAATTTCCCATGAAAACTATGCTCATAAGATTCTACAGCTACAGGGAATTTCTTACCAAGACTACGCTCATCTATTTTAGCCTGCTTAACACGTCGATCAATTAGTTTTTGATCACCATGACACGAAGAACAAAGCGCAACGATTTCTATTGATGATCTTTTTACTTCTTTAATTCGGCGACTGGTATGTTTATACCATTGCTTAGCAAATTTTTCGTCTTCATGACACAGTACACAACGATCAATAATATGCTTAGGTGGTTTTTCCTCTTTAGGGTTATAAAGAGGATTTGTGTGGCAGGTTATGCAATAAGGTTTATCATTTTCCAGACCGGCTTCAATTTTTTTTCTGCCATGAACACTCTGCTTGTATGCATCATAAATAATTTTATGACTAAAGGGTTTTCCCGTTGCAGGATTTTTAATGGAATGACATTCTGTATTACAAGTTACCCCGGTATCCACCTTTTTATGTGGTAACTCATTTATATAAGTATGGCAGTCTCTGCAAGGAACATTTCTATGAACAGTATTAGAAAACACTTTTGGCATAACATAATAAGAACGCCTTGCACCATCATCGGTAATACGTGCCATATTGGGATATTTATGACACATCAGGCATGCTTCATCATCATCAAAAGATGCAATAGTGGCATTACTGTAAAATATACTACTCAGCAATAAAATAATTATCTTTGTAATTTTTATTTTCATTTTTATAGTTTTCTTAATGTATTATTACACTACTATTTATCATGACAGTTTCTACATATCTTTTGCATTCGTAAACGTTTTTTACTATCCGCACCTTTAGCGGCAGCTTTTACTTTTATAACGCCTTTTTCATGTGGGTTATGGCATGTACCACAAAACACCTTACCGCTACCAGGTTCTAATGGAAAAATGATATTATTTTTTTTCTCCATTTTTAACTTGTGTTCTAAAATATCTTCTGGCGGTTTAACCAGGTGATTGGGACCTTTTTTATCTGAAAAAAAGCTAAATGAACCACCGGGATGTCGTTTAACAGGATGACAACCGGCACACATAGCAGAAAGATTACCCTCATAATTAAAATCAACATCTTTAATACTTTTAGCTGTTTTTAATTTCTCTGTTGAAACATGACATACTGTGCATGTTTTTTTATTTAAGACTCCCGTTTCACTTATTTGATCATGAGGGTTAAGTCTCTTATATTTACTTTTATCATGACAGCGATAACATAATTCAGTACGTGTTTTATACGGACCTTCACGGAAAAATAACGGATTTAAACCTTGTTTTAATTTCTCTTCCGGCAAACAGGTCATCGGTAAATCATGACAAGTTATACAGGTTAATTTTCCTCCACCTCTTTTTACTGCTTTAGAAAATGAAGCTGGCATATTTCTTTTAATTCTCTTCGACGGTGTCATGCCAAAAGGATGAATATATTTATGTTTCGAGATTAAACTATGGCAGCTATTACATAACTTATTTATATCTGTTGTATGTAATTTAAGATTACTTTTTTTCAGATTGTTTTTTTTAGGCTTTTCTTTATGACATGACAAACAGGCATCTTTTTGCCAATGAGGGTTCTGAAACTGCTTTCCTGTTTTTTGCGTTTTATGTTGCTGATAGTCAGGTAACACTTTTACGCTCTCTTTTGCTTTTATTGTTGTTAATGATGTCATAACAAATATCATGACAACAGCAGACAAATATCCATATCTAAAACGTAAAAGGTAAAAAATTGATTTCATTTTTATAACGATAACCTTTTGTTCTTTGAACTTTTATGGATATCTTTAATTTATTTTTTTCATGCCCCAACTAAAATCAATCTAGTATTAGTTTGGCACACTTATAACTATTTACATTGATCTAGCTCAAAAAACACTAACATATCAATGATAGTGTCATTTCATTTACATACCACCACCACCGCCACCGCCCATACAGCGCATACCGCCGCCGCCACCATATGTGCATGGATTATGGTTCATACCATGGCAACTTAAATAGCATTCGCCAGCAAACGTTCCGGTTGAGTTATATTCCAATCGACCTGATGAACTTTGCGATACAACAGAGGTATCAAAGTTAATCAACTTCTCAAAATTACTGGCGTGAGGATCATGACAAACATTACAGGGTGTGCTCAGAGGAGCAGCCCTGCCCATGCCACCCCTGCCACCCGTACCCGTTATGTGAAAGTTATGCTTGGGAAAACTGTCATTTCCCAAAATACTACTACGATCATGACACTTGTAACACATAGCATAGGATGACTGACTTTCAGTGGTTGGATCCTGAGTAAGATATTGTCGTTCAAGTAAATGTGGATTATTTGAACCATGCGGGCCTTTAGGACCATTACCACCGGCTGCAGGACCATTGTCATTGCTATGGCAGTCTGTGCACTTAATCATGCTACTGGTTGACAAGGGTTGGATCAGGCTGGGGACATTGTTATTCCTGCCCGTACCAACCACCGGATGATAGGATGTGCTAGATGTATTAAATTCCTGACGTACATTGGTGTTGGTAAATACACGCTGTGTCGGTGCAGAAGGTTTGCCCGTGCTATCACCGTGACAGCGGAAACAAAGCTCATATTCATATGCAATCGGATTAACTTCAGAGTTGAATCGATCAACGCCACGAACACCGGTTAATGGTCCTGAAGGTGTTCCGGAAGCTTTAACAGCATGAGGGTTATGGCAATCAGCACACTCAACATGCCGAGCTGAAACCACAGCTGACTCCGTAGGATCATGTGTACCGGTACGACTATCAATAGGGTGAAATGAACCCTTGTTAAACTCCGCCATAATATTTTCGTTAGCTACATGACCATTATGACAGGCAGAACAGTTATCCTCTTCAACATTTGATTTTAAAATACGTTCACTTGATCCAGCTGAATGCGGTTGATGACAATTCTGACATGCATTATCTGCAACTGTATTTAATGTTGAATCCGGCCATGGATCAGGTGATTGTCCATTCCATGTGCTTGATGAAAGATTATGTGGAGATTGATTCCAACCATACTTGGTATGACAGGTTTCACAGAGTTGTCCACCTGTGTTAGAGAGCACTAAAAACTTACCATTGCTATTGTCATGTGCGTTATGGCAGGAAGTACACTGTAAATCACCATTCGCATCCAGCTTCACTGCACCAGTTAATGCGCCAGGGTTTACTAATTCACCATTGCCCTGCAAAGCATCTGAATAATTAAATGAAATAGGATGATCATCTGATAAATCTGTACCTAAGCGACCTGTTCCCGATGGCATGGTCGTGATACCGCTTTGCATACTAATATCAGTTTGACGACTTAATACTTTACCTAATGCAATCGTACCATCATGACAACTTAAACAAAGTATTGACGCACCTGTTGGTTGCCCAGGTGAAGCTTGTGCTGTTGAACTGGAATACGGTGTATAAGATTGACCTGACTGCGAACGATTCCAGAGAGGACTATTCGGCTTTGAATTATGTGGTGTATGACAAAAAATACAAATTTCACTTTCCTGTGAAGCTTTAATATTTCCAGGTCCACTGGTTGATAAATTATGCTTGGTATCTTTTACGCCGGCAAAACTAGTCCCGGTAAAAGTAATCACAGATGCAAAAATGATGCAGACAGATGCCAATAATAAATTTATTTGCCTATTCATAACTGACCTCCTATATAACGAAATACCTGCACACGCTGATTATGTGAATCTGCTATATATATAACGTCATTATCACTAATAAAGATACCTGATGGCAACCAGAATTCTCCCTCGCCCCGCCCCTGTTTACCTACATGCAATAAAAACCTGCCTTTGTTATCAAATAATTGAAAAACATGAAATAGTGCATCAACAACATAAATATGTCCGTTACTATCCGTTGCGACACCTTTAGGACGAGATAAATGTCCTGTACCACTGCCCTGTTTACCAAAGTAACGAATGAACTTTCCATCACTATTGAATATCTGAACTCTAAAATTAAGTGAATCAGTGACAAAAAGTTGTCCTGATTTATCTATCCATAACATGGTTGGATAATTAAATTCACCTTTAGCTGTACCCCTTTTACCAATAACCGATTTAAGCTTGCCATCAAAAGAAAAATGTTTAATCTGGTGTGCAGCCGTATCAGTGATATACAGAGAATTATTATCTGAATCTATCGCAACAGATGTTGGCTGAATGAGTTGTGTATGAAGAGAAACTGCAATGGCGTGATTATTATTCTTTTCAATTTTAAATAATTGAGCCAGTTCAGAATCAACAACATAAACATTATCATCCTTATCAACAGCCAGCCCAACAGGAGAAGGCAATATTTTTTCATCAGTCAGGCGAATAAGAGAATAACGTTTATTCTTTAAGTCATAACGATGAACACCTTTCGCACCAGGGTCTGCAACAAACAAAATATTATCTGATGTTTGAGTAATAGCCATCGGACGAATCATTCTGCGTTCTTTTTCCCCGGTAAACAGTTCGCCTAACCAGGTTAAAAAACTCTTTTCGATTCCAAAGTTATCCGGATGATTAAATGAAGCAACGTAGGCAATGCGTGTTTTTTCAGGTTGCCCAGGCCAAACCAGCCTTGTATTATTGTTTAAATTAATGGTTTTATGAATAGGTGCACAAGCAACCACAAACAACACTGTTGTTAATAAAGTGGCTATTAAATAAATAAAAGCTGAGTGTTTTTCTTTCATCAAAAATCTCTTCGCAGCGTGACATTAAAAACTGTTCGTTCATGTTTTATTAAGCTTTGTGTATCGGTGACTTTTCTTACACCAAATTCAAGTCGTAGTTTACGAATTCGCCATTGTCCAGTTAAGCTTATGTTACGACTTTGACTAGGTATACTACCACCCATGTTTTTATCATTACTGAGTTGTAATAAAAGTGTAAGCCGATGTGCCGGACTTGATCTTAATCGAAGCATATAACCAGTAAGATCCACGTCTTCGGAAGAAAAGAGGTTATCAACCTGAAGACGACGCATACTTAAATGTAAATTAGATGAATAAGGCAAAGCAACTTGCATAAATATATCTGCACTGCTTTTCTCATATGAAGAAATATTTTCATTATGTTCTTCACTAAAAACCTCACCACCTATAGTCAAATCAATATCAGTGGGAAAAGGATAATTTACGCGAATACCATATGAGAAAGTATCTGATGAATTCAGTGGCAATGTAGGTAAACCACTTTTCAGGTTATGTTGTCTGTCACGATATTTAAGGTAAGCAGTAAAATAATCATTAAATTGCAAACTTGTCCGGTAACTCTGTCCTATTGAATCATATGTAGCAGAGCCACCCGGATCATATTCATATCTAATCTGTACATTAAGACTATCTGTCCCCTGTGAATTAATAATTTTTTCAATTTGCGTCTGCTTCCCAATTATAATAACGTTATAATCAACAAGTTCTGTCAGTAATAGACCGTTATCATCACGCCTCACTTCTATTGTACTAGTGTCAATATATTCATGTGCAAGAGTGGTTCGGCTTGCATCCGATAATGTATATGGCGTATCTTGCACCTGCACCACACCTGATGCTACTCGATCATAATTATCATAATTCAGACCAACATTAAATTGTAATAAACCGATAGCCAGCTTATGCTCGTAAGTAACCGAACCACTCACACCAATATTATTTAATTTTAGTCCAGTTGCTTCATTCTCATTAAAATGGAGTTCAGCATTAGAATATAAATTTTTATTCCATTTATAATTCAACCCTGTTGCGATTGAACTATCCTGACTCTTAAAACTGGATTGCTCTCGCTCAAGTAAATTGTAACGATAATATGAATTAAAATCTTTAGTGTGTTGCCAGGTTAAATAAGGAGAAACCCTGAGCTCCTTCAAATCCCTGTCTTGTGTCTGAGTTGTTTGCGTCGCAATTAAATTAAAATTAATATTACGTTGCTTACCAAATATTAAGCGGGTATTAAGATCTGTTGTTTTAGTTGTCACATTAAACGGCTGTATTGGC
>VAPM010004937.1_pt1 | contig 16058 bp, 13 predicted proteins | sample 3395091 | NCBI WGS metagenome assembly VAPM01 (sample SAMN08290445, study PRJNA428436) | hydrothermal vent metagenome | isolation source: Deep-sea hydrothermal vent chimney 3 | place: Pacific Ocean: Juan De Fuca Ridge | reverse complement strand
TAACTATGTTTTATTATTCTCCTCGTGAGAAAAAGGATAAACAAATAGAATTTGAAAAAGAGTCTAATTTTTACAATGAGAAAGCAAAAAATAATTAATTATTATATGTTCAAAATAATCTTTTTTTATTCTTCCGCTGATTTGTTCAGGAGACCAACCTAGTTTTAATTTTTTAATAACATATTTTTTCAACCATTTATTATTTTTAATTTTATTAAATCTTTGATTAGCTTTAAATCTTCTTTCTTTTTTTTCTTAGCACTTCCAGCTCGATATTTGCTATCTTCATCCTTGTTTCTTGTTAACTCTTGAGATATGGCTGAAGGGGTAACTCCAATTATTATTGCTATATCTTTTTGAAAAGTTCCAATTCTTTTCAAAACAGCTATTACATTTCTCTGTTCTGGTGTAATATGTTTATGAGACATCTTTTTGTAGTTAATTATTATAGTTTGTTAGACTAAATAATTATACTACGGAAGGTGTCTTTTTTTCTAGATTAAGATTGGGAGTAGAATGTAGGTACACATTATTGACAAAATGTTGATAGTATGCTATATTTGAATGTTGTTAGAATAGCAATTAGATGAGCTTAATTTGAGTAGTTGTTAGAATTTTGTTCGTAGTTTGAAAGCGGAAAATCCTCCTTAAATTTCCGTGAGTAAATAATTGTATCCGATTTTTATAATTAAAAAAAGGATACGGCTACGGACAAAATTTTAAAAACTACTTTTTTTATTATACTATTTGTGGTACTATTTTTCATATGGAATGTTTGTGCAAAAAGTTAATTTTTTAGAAAAGTAGCTGGCTGTAAATTGTCGGTTACAGAATATATATGCAAATAAAAAATTATAATGTTTATTTCTTTATGCTAGTGCTGATTATTATGAGTGGCTTGGTGTTTATGCTATTTAAGCCATTCTTGTCAGCTATTTTAACGGCAGCTATTTTAGCAGCGACTTTTCATAGTTTCTATTATTTTTTATTAAAAAAAACTGGGAAAAAAGCAATTAGCTCATTATTAACTTGCTTGTTGGTTCTAGTAATTATTGTTTTACCAACAGTTACATTATTTGGTTTAGTTGCTAATGAAGTTAATGGATTTTACCAGAGAGTATCCGTGGATAATTCTTATCAAGATCATATTGTTGTAAGTTTAAACAATTTTAGGAATTCTTCTTTAGCTCAAATGCTTAATCTGGAACAATTCTTTCAACAAAGTCAGATGAATAAAACTATTCAAAATATTGGGAGTGGAGTATTGACCGTTATTCAAAAAACTTATCAGAATGTAATAGCTTCAATACTTTGGGTATTTGTGATGTTTTTTAGTTTGTATTATTTTTTGATAGACGGTCATAAAATTATTGAAAAAGCAATGTACCTTAGTCCGCTAAAAAATAAGTATGAAGAAGAGCTTTCTCGAAAATTTTCTTCAATGGTGCGGGCGACATTAAAGGGAACCATCATAGTCGGAACTATCCAAGGACTGTTGGGTGGAGTAATGTTTGCTATTGCGGGTGTGCAATCTTTTGTAATTTGGGGAGTTGCTATGATTATTCTTTCTATTATTCCTGCTATTGGATCCGGCTTGGTTTGGGCACCAGTTGGCATTATAATGCTTTTTATGGGAAATATTTGGCAGGGGATTTTTATATTAGCTTTTGGATCAATCGTTATATCTTTTATTGATAATATTTTACGACCAAAATTAGTCGGCAATGATACAGAAATGCATCCACTCTTAGTTTTTTTTGCGACGCTAGGTGGCTTGATAAGTTTTGGAATAATCGGTTTTATTATCGGACCAGTTATTATGGCTTTATTTTTGGCACTTTGGGAAATTTACGGGAAGGAATTTAAAGGACAATTGAAAAAATACAATGTTTAACTTTTATCAAAATATCCCACAATATTTAAATCCAATTGCTTTTTCAGTTGGATTTTTAAATATACGCTGGTATTCTTTAATGTATTTAGTCGGGTTAATTATAATTGTCAGTTTATTAAAGTGGAGAATCTCCAAGAAGGAAACTTATTTCAAATATAATGATGTTTTAGATTTTCTAATATATTCTTTTGGGGGTGTTTTAATCGGCGGAAGAATTGGTTATGTTATTATTTACAATTGGAATTATTATGCTCAGCATTTATCGGAAATAGTTTCGCCGTTTGACGCTAGAGGTAATTTTGTTGGATTATATGGGATGAGTTATTATGGGGCAGTAATTGGATTTTTTTTAATAGCTTGTTTTTTTTGTCGAAAGCGTAAAATAAATTTTTGGCGAATACTTGATTTTGTTGTGCCGACTATTCCAGCCGGATATTTTTTCGGTCGGATTGGAAATTTTTTAAATGGGGAGCTTTATGGACGAGCAACTAATGGTTGGTGGGGAATGTTTTTCGGAAATGAAAAACAATTAAGACATCCGTCACAGTTATACGAAGCTTTTTTTGAAGGTTTTGTTCTATTTGTAATTTTATGGATATTAAGAAATAAGTTTTCCAAAAAACAAGGCTTGCTTACGGGGATATATGTAATTGGTTATGGAATGATTAGATTTTTTTTGGAATTTCTGAGACAGCCTGATGAGCAACTAGGTTTTATTATCAGCTTTTTAACGATGGGACAAATATTATCGTTGCTGATGATAATTATCGGAATTATAATTATTAATATTAGTAATTATAAGTAGAGACTAAAATGTTATAATTATTGTCTGGCAAGGACTATAGCGTAAACCTCTTTGACCTTATATTGCTTTAAAGTCTTAGCACATTCGAAGAGAGTGGAACCAGTAGTAGCAATGTCATCGACTAGTAAGATAGTCTTGTTTTCTAAAAGCTCGGCGACTTTTGTGTTGCTATTAATAGCAAAAATTCCTTGTAAGTTATTAATTCTGCGTCGACGGTCTTTAATTTTTGCTTGTGGGTGAGTGTATTTTTTTCTAATGATAATATCTTCAGTCACGGTAATTTCAAAATTAGGTGTAATTTTTTTACTTAAGTATTCTGCTAATAATTTTGATTGATTAAAATTTCTCCAGCGTAAGCGACGCGGGTGAAGTGGAATGGGAATAATTAAATCTGGCAGAATTAAATCAGAATGTAAAAAGGCTTTAACTAAAATTTCTCCCAAAGGATTACTTAATTCATTAATAAAGCGATATTTATAATAATGAATTAATTCGGCGAGAATGGTTTTCTTTTTATTTCGACGATAAAAAGACGCTACTAGCAATCCGTCAATAGTGTATTTACTTTTGCAGTCAAAGCAAACTATGCCATTTGGAGTTTGCTTTTGTTCGCATATGGGACAAACTTGATGTTTTTTAAGTGAAATTTTGTTCAAACAATCTTGGCAAAGCCAATCTCCATATTTATTGCAAGAAATACAATGAATTGGGAATAGGGTTTCTAAAATAAATTTTTTAAAACTGAAAAATGTCATTTTAGTTATTCTTTTGAGAATACCTTTATGAATTATACTATCGCAAGAGATATGATATGTTGTGAGGTGTGAAGAGCAGGGTAAAAAAGCTATTTCTTTATTTCAATCTTATTATCCTTAATATCTAAGAAAATTTTATTTTTGGAAGAATTATTTTTGACAATTTCTTCGGCAATTTTATTTTCAACTAAATTGCGAATATTTTTTTGAATATAACGAGCTCCTTTGTAATCGGAAGAGCTTTTTTCGGCAATAAAATTAGTTAATTTTTTGGAATAATTAAAATCAATAGAACGCTTTAGTAGGCGTTTTTGTAGTTGTTTTAATTCCAGAGTAGTTATTCTTTTTAGTTCATTCCGTGAAAGCATATTAAAAATAATAATATGGTCAAGTCTATTTAGTATTTCGGGTTTTACTTTTTGTCTTAATTCTTGCAAAACTTTTTCTTTTATATTTTCAAATTTCTCGCGCAAAGATTTTTTTTGACGAGTAACTTTTTCAAAATCAAAACCAATGTCGGAAATTCTAGTAAATTCAGATGTGCCAATATTAGAGGTTAATACAATAATAGTATTTCGAAAATTTATTTTGCGACCTTCGGCGTCAGTCAATATTCCATCTTCTAGGATTTGAAGTAGGAGATTAAAAACATCGGGATGTGCTTTTTCAATTTCATCGAATAAAACCAAGCTATACGGTTGACGACGAATTTGTTCAGTCAATTTTCCACCTTCACCATAACCGATATAGCCGGCTGGAGCTCCTAATAATTGAGAGATACTGTGGCGTTCCATAAATTCGCTCATATCTATTTTTAATAGAGCATTGGAACTTCCAAAAAATTCTTTAGCTAGAGTTTTGGCGGTTAAAGTTTTTCCAACGCCACTAGGTCCTAAAAATAAGAATGAGCCGATTGGCTTAGTATTGTCACTTACTCCAGTTTGTGATCGTAAGATAGTTTCAGATATTTTTTTGGTGGCATTTTTTTGTCCAACTATTTGTAAATTTAAACGACGATTGATACCAATAATCTTATTGGAGGTTTGAAAAAGTAGTTTGGAAAGAGGAATTTTTGTTATAATAGATATTGTCTCAGTTATATCAATAGCGGTTATAATAGCAGGGTTGGACTGTTCAATTTTTTTTTGTTTTTTCTTGAGATGACTTATCTTTTCCAAAAATTTTTTTTCTGAATTACGCAATTTCAATGCATCATCATATTTTTCCTTATTTATCAAATTATTTTTTTTCATTGATATTTTTTCTAATTCTTTTTCTATGCCATCAATCATTCTCAATAATTTGGAACTACTCTTACTATTGCGAATGCGTGAAGATGTTTCATCAATTAAATCAATTGATTTGTCTGGTTGAGAACGGTCCTGAATATATCGAGAGCTTAGTGTAACTGCCTGAAGAACGGCTTCGTTTTTGATAGAAACATTATGGAATTTTTCGTAATTTTTTTTGATGCCGAGCAATATTTTCTCAGTTTCTTTTTTAGATGGTTCAGCAACAATGATTGTTTGAAAGCGACGTTCTAGAGCGGAATCTTTTTCAATATATTTTTTGTATTCTGTTAAAGTTGTCGCTCCGATACATTGAATTTCTCCTTGTGTTAAGGCTGGTTTTAGAATATTAGCTGCATCCAAGCTACCACTTGTGTTTCCAGCGCCGATGATACTGTGGATTTCATCAATGAATAAAATGACATCCTTATTTCTAGATGCTTCAACAAGAATATCTTTTAGTCTTTGTTCAAATTCTCCACGAAAGCTTGTCCCAGCTACAACTAAGGCCATATCCAAAGAAAGTATTTTTTTGTTTAATAAATGTCGGGGAACATTTCCAGAATTTATTTTTTTCGCTAAGCCTTCAATCAAAGCAGTTTTCCCAACTCCAGGTTCACCAATCAATAATGGATTATTTTTATCTTTCCGTCCTAATGAAATAGCTGTCTGTTCTAATTCTTTGTCTCTACCAATTATTAAATAATCTGAGTGTCTTACTTTCTCATTTAAGTTGATACAAAAATAGTCTAAAGCAGAAGTCCCATCGTTATCCGGTGATTTACTATTTAACGGAGAGTTAAAATTAGGTAGACCTAGCGAAGAAAGTAGCTCATTTAAAACATTTTTATCTAAAGAATTTATCTTGATACCACTGTTTATTTTTGAGGAATTATTATCAGATTGTTTTAATGTCTTTCTAGAAATCGTTTTTTTGGGAGTATTTTTTCTATGCTTGGTCGCTAACTGCAAAATTTCTTTAACGAAGTTATTAGGTTTTTCCATAATTGAAAAAGCCAAATGCTCGGTTCCGACATATGGATATTTAAATTTGCTTGCCAATACATAAGCTTTAGTAACAATATTTTTTAGACTTTCAGAAGTATTTATCTTGGATATCTTGCGTTTTGTATTTTTACTAGCATTGCCCAAAGCTATGTCAAAAAATGGTCTTTTAATTCCGGAATCTTTGAGAATATTGCTACCTAAACTACCTTTTTCTAAGAAAATTGCAAACAAAAGGTGCTCTGGGTTAACAGTTTTTGAGCCATAGAAAATGGCCAAATTTTCAGCCTCACTAAAGCTATGTTTAGCGTGCGTCGTCATTTTTTTAAATATATTGTTATTCATCATATTTTTTATAAATATTTATTTTAGGTGTCTTTAATTCTATATGTAGATGTGGCTAATTGTCAATCATTTTAAATATAAATTTAATAATTAATTGCAATACTCTGAATAAATACTAAAACTTTATGCTTAAAATAATAAAAATTAGATGAACCCTTACTTCGCGAGGACAGTCTTCACAAAGTAATAATAGAATTATTACATATCACTAAAGAAATGATTTCAGGGAGTAAAATATCGTAATTAAATTTGTTGCGAAAGAGGATTTTTTGAAAAAATATTTTAAAAAATATCGTGATTAATATTAAAAAAATATTACAATCAAGTTAGATTAAATTAAGCAGAAAAAAGTAAAAATATTAATAGCTAAAAATATTAATAGCTAAAACTGATTAAGCTAAAATAATCAAAACTGTCAAAGCAAAACAATCATTTTCCCACGGCCGTGGGATTATGAGTAGGTTGATTTTTTGATATTATATTCTACAAGTATTTATACTCATTTTGCCACGGCCGTGGGATTATGATAAAATAAAAGTACAGAGTAATTATAGCGAAATAGAATTAAGATAATTTGTTAAGAATGCAATATTCTTAGCAATATTTATAACAATATTTATGACGGTATATATAATATATAACGGTACACAGAGTAATATATTGTTAAAATAAACTATTAAAATAGAATATTAAAATTAGGATATTTAGAGTGATAGATTAAGATAAAATATTAAAATACATTACTAAAGCGAAACTCTAAAAAATATTAAAAATAAGTGTAATTAAAATAATTGGATATGATTTATGTATAAAATTGGTTCAGTTCAAAAAAAGATTTTAGTAGTACTTTTAGGAGGGACAGCGTTGGGTCTTTCTCATTCACCGCAACAATATTTTCGTACATTGAGAGCTATCAAAAGAGAATGGCGGGAAATTAATCAACAAAACTTTAATCGCTCTATTTCTCGTTTAACTCAAGAAAAGTTATTGGAGGAAAAAAGATTAGCCAATGGATCTTTCAAGTTAGTTTTAACCAAAGAGGGAAGGGAACAGGCTAGGAAGTTAAGTTTACTGGGGTCTTCTATAAAGTTCAAAAAATCTAAATATTGGGATAAAAAATGGAGAATTGTTATTTTTGATATTCCCGAAAAAGATAGGGGCTTTAGAGATGTTTTAAGAAATCATTTGCGAGAATTAGATTTCAAAAAATTACAACATAGTGTTTTTGTCTCGCCGTATGCTTTCGAAAGGTCAATCTTGAAATTAGTGAGACTTTATCAGTCGGAAAAATATGTAAGAGTTATAACTGCTATTAAAATTGACAATGAAAATAAATTGAAAAGGTATTTTTTCAAAAAAAATAAAACTTTAAAACAATCATAATCCCACGGCCGTGGGATTATGAGTAGGTTGATTTTTTGATATTATAGTTTGAATTTAATTCTGAGTTTGAGATTAAGTTTAGATTTGAATTTAAATTTGAGTTTAAATTAGGCTCAGACTTAGACTCAGGCTTAGATTTAAATTTAGGTTTAGACTCAGGCTTAAATTTAAACTATGTTCCGTTGTTTAATTTAAGCTGAGCAAAGTTTAATTATTTAAATTAAAAAAAAACCGTTAGTTTAATTAATTGGTGTTCAAGCTTGTATCTTTAAACCCAAATCTTTCATCTTTAAACTCCAAATTTTAATCTTTAAGTTCTCATCTCTAAACTTAAAACTTTTGTCTTTCATTTTTAATCCAATAAACAATCATTTTCCCACGGCCGTGGGAAAATGATTGTTTATTGGATGTGGTTGGTTGGGATAATTGTAGAGCTTTATTTTGAATAATTATACTATTGAAGGTTTCCCGTCATCATTATTCTTTTTTTATTTTTCCTGTTTTTCCTATTATTATTATTATTACCATTATTGTTGCTGATATTACCGTTATTGCTATCACTATTACCACTACTACATAAATATTTTTTTAATTATTACTTAATTTATTACTTACATAGTTTAATGTTTATTTAAAGTGTTGCAATTAATTATTGAAGTTAGAAATACAACATTTGTGAAATTAATTTTTGGATGGTATAATAAAAATGTTTGTCAGAGGATGAAATAATAAATATCTTGAAATCTGATTGAATATTTGAAAGCTAATAATTTTTTAAAACAAAAATGAAAAGACAAGTTATTAAATACGCGGAATTATTATTAGTGATAATATTTGCGTTTTTATTATGGCAATCGGCTAATAGAATTATCCAAACATCGCAAACAGAAAATTGGCTACAACCAATCATTTTTTTCTCCCTGTTCTTTATTTGCTGGTCATTGGGGGCTATTTTAATAAAAAATAATCGGTTATTTTTCGGAGTATCGATGTTGGCACTGATTATACCTTTAATTTTCACAGCAAATATTTTTCTCTTTGGCGTAATAATTGTATCTGGAGTGATTTTATGGACTGGCAAAAAGGTTGTTCAAAATGAATTAAAATTAAGAATAAAAATTAGTGTTTGGAATTCTTTGCGTCTAGAAAGAAGATTTTTTGTTTTTGCGATTGCCTTGATTTTGACCGGACAATATTATTTTGGAGTTAATCAGTTAGATACAAATAAAACATTGCCAGAATTTAAAATAAATAGTCAGCAAACACGATGGGCGACAAAAATACTTTCAAAATTTGATCCGTCTTTCAAGAGTGGTGATAATACTGAAGAAATAACTGTAGACGATTTTATTTTAAAAAAAATAAATCAAGATGAAAATTCTGCAAATATTGTTGATGTAAAAAATGATATTCCTTTGGGATATATAGTCGATAATGATAGTATTGAGAAATTAAAAAAACAATCTATCCTTAAAGAAGGACGAGAGAGTATTTCTAAAATGGTGGAACACAAAATTACTGGGAATGAAAAGATGATGGATATTTTCTCAGAAATTATCAATAAAAAAATCAATAAATTTATGAATGTTAATGTTGGATATGTTGATCAAAATATTCCAATAATGCACTGGATATTCACAGGATTATTGTTCTTGAGTATTGTTTCAATTGGTATGTTCTTAAGTCCGTTTCTAATAATGTTGACATGGCTGTTATTTAAGATTATGATTAGTGTTAAATTTGTTTCCGTTGGAAAGAAAATGATTGAAGTGGAAGTGATTGAGTAAAATATTTTTGTAAAAATTATCAAAAAAATGAAAAAATTATCAAAAAAAACTAGTATATATTTAATTGCAATTTTGTTAATTGGAGTGACACTCCTTTTACTTAATGGAAGAAAAAATGATGATAATCCAAAATTGATTAAATTTAAGATTGAGAAAGGTGAAAATGCTTGGAAAGTTGGTAAAAATTTGAAAGAAAAAAAAATGATTAACAGTCAGTTGAATTTCGTTTTTTATGTTTATAAAAATGGTGAGCAAAGGAAAATCAAAGCAGGAGAATATTTGATTAACTCAAAATTGACCATTCCGGAAATAGTAGCTTTATTTGTTGATGGAAATATTGTTGAAGAAAATAATCAAAAGAAAATAACTTTTCCAGAAGGGTGGACTGTTGAACAAATGGCAGATAGATTAAGTGAAAATGATTTTAATAAGGATAAATTCTTGGAGTTAACGAAAAGTGTAGATTATTTTGAGAAAAAATATAATTATAGTTTTTTGGAAAGTATTCCTGCAGAAAAAAACTTAGAGGGATTCTTGTTTCCTGACACATATTTTTTCGCTAACAATTTTGATGAGGAAGATATTATTGTTAAAATGTTAGATAATTTTGACCAAAAATTAAGCGATGATTTGCGTATGGAAATTAAAAAACAAAATAAAACAATTTATGAAGTTATAACAATGGCAAGTATTATTGAAAGAGAAGTTAAATCTAATGAGGACAAAAAAATAGTTAGCGGAATTTTCTGGCGACGCTTAAAGAGCGGGCAGGCGTTTCAAAGTTGTGCAACATTAGCGTATATTTTGGGTGAAAATAAGAAACAATATTCCTATAAAGATACACAAATTGAATCGCTGTATAATACTTATCTATATCCAGGATTGCCACCAGGACCAATAGCTAATCCAGGGTTAGATTCTATTCTATCAGCAATTTACCCGACGAAAACAAATTATAATTATTTTTTAAGCAATCCAGAAACAGGCAAAACAGTATTTTCTAGAACTTTAGATGAACACAATTTAAATAAATTAAGAAATGGACTATAGGGAAGAGAGTTAAAAATATATTTATGAACGGACAACAAATTTTTCAATTTTTAAGTGATTATGGTTATTGGATTATTTTTCCACTGATGCTTTTGGAGGGTCCAGTAACAACAATTATTGCTGCAATGTTAGCATCCTTAGGAGCTTTTAATGTTTTGGTTGTTTTAATTTTGTCAATTATTGGCGATGTCTTAGGAGATGTTGGACTATATGGCATTGGTAAAAAATGGGGATTTGGTTTTGTAAATAAATTTGGCAAATATATCGGTGTAACAGAAAAAAGAATTTTGAAAATGGAAAAATATTTTACAAAACACGGAGGTAAAACTATTTTTCTAGCAAAGTCAACGACAGGACTTTGTTTTGTTACTTTTGTGGCTGCAGGAATTGCTAAGATGAATTTTAGACGGTTTATGAAATATTCTATTTTGGGTGGTTTAGTTTGGAGTGGATTCTTGGTTTCAATAGGATATTTTTATGGTTATCTTTGGAGAGAAATTAAACAATATATTGAATGGGCAGGTTGGTTAGCAATGGGATTGGCCTTGTTAACTTTTATCTTAGTCAACTTAGTTAAATCCCAAAAAACTAAAAAAGTTTTCGGGAATAAATTCTTTAACAATAATTCAAAATAATTTTTCTTTGTAGTTATTTAGCTTTCTTTCAAAAATTGGTTCAGATTGTTTGGTGTCTGTTTTTTCTTGCTAAAAAAATGTTAGTGGGTTAAAATTTTAGTATTAGACTCCTTGTATAATTTCTTCTGCTGTAATTTTTTAACTTTTGTCACAATTTTGTCTAGTTTTATAAATTATCTCGCAATGTTTAAGCACATTGCAAGATAATTTACTTATCGTTACAGTTTCATTAAGAGTTAAAAAATTTTGCAATGAAGAAGTTCCATAAGAGGTCTGTTAAAAGTTTTAGAGAAAACTTGTATAGTATGTTGAAAATAAGACTATATGATTAGAGAGGCAATTAAAAAAAAGAGAAGGCAAAATATTTTATTGTCCAATCCATATCTTTTATATAAAGAAGAGCAGGTGTTTATTAAGCAATCTTTTTATTTTAAAGGAAATAATGGAGAGGCAGTTTTGTTGTTGCATGGCTGGTCAACAACTCCTTATGAACTTAGACGATTGGGAAAACATTTAAATCGAGCCGGCTATACGGCTTATAGCCCAATGTTCTCCGGTCATGGAACAAAATATCAGGATTTAGAAAATATTAAATATGAGGATTGGATAAGTGATGCACATAATGCTTTTGAAAAATTAAAACGAAATCATAATAAAATATTTGTCGGTGGGACATCTATGGGTGCCAACATTGCTCTTTGCTTGGCTAAAAAAAGAAATGATATCACTGGGTTGATTTTAATGGCAACTCCCTATAAGTTAAAATTTGAAAAAATAGGAGAAATCTCGATCAAGATGTTGAGTAGTTTTAAAAAATATCATAAAAAATTTTATCCGCCGACATTCGGATTAGCTACGACAATTACTCGATTAATTTCTTATCAGAAATATCCAATTAAAAATGTTTTGGAATTAGGAAAAATAGTAAAAAAATCTAGAGAAAACTTAGAAGCAATCTCGCAACCTTGTTTATTATTACAATCAGCACATGATCATATTGTAACCAAAAATAGTGCCACAAAAATTTACGAGCAGATTAAATCAGAAAAAAAGAAGGTAAAGTATATTCAAAAAGCTTATCATACATTTATTTCTGATATTAAAAATGAACATGTTTTTGAAGATATTCTAAAATTCCTAGATGAAAACTAGGCGCTCAATTTTTTCTTAAAAAGTATTATGAATATTGCTATTTTTACTAACAATTATCTTCCAAATCCATATGGAGTAACCGGCTCTATTGAAAGTTTTAGAAAACAATTTGAGAAAAAGGGATATACAGTTTTTATTTTTGCGCCGAACTATAAAAATTATAACGATAAAAATCCAAATGTTTTTAGATACCCAGCTGTTGATTTTAGATATAAAATAAAATTTCCTTTGGTCATTCCGTATTCTCGAAAACTTAGTAAGAAAATAGAGGAATTGAATATAGATATAATTCATTCTCAGCATCCGAATTTATTGGGTAGTGTAGCTTTAAGACTAGCAAGAAAAAAAAATATTCCCATTGTTTTTACTTGGCATACTTTGTACGATCAATATACTAATTATGTACCATTGATACCGAAAAAAATTGTTGCTAAATTAGTAATTGAGCAAGCAGTTAAGTATGCTAATCAAGTTGACCAAATCATTGTTCCAACTCTTTCAATCGTAAAAATAATTCAAGAGTGGGGTGTAAAAAATAAAAATATCAAAGCAATTGCAACAGGAATTGAGGAAGATGTTTATAAAAATACAGATAGGGAAAAAATTCGAAGAAAATATAAAATAAAAAAAGATGAAACTTTATTATTGCTAGTTTCTCGATTAACAGAAGAAAAAAATATTCAATTTTTAATGAAAGCTGTTATAAAAATATTGCAAGCAAATAGGCGAACTAAATTTATGATAGCAGGAAAAGGATATTTGGAAAAAGAGCTTCATAAAAAGGTTTTCGAAAGCAAATTAGGTGACAGAATTATCTTTGTCGGAATAATTGAAAAAAATAGAATTAAAAATTATTATTCAGCGGGTGATATTTTTGTGTATGCTTCAAAATCAGAAACACAAGGAATGATTATTAGTGAAGCGATGTATGTAGGACTACCTATTGTAGCAATTAAAGCTTCGGGAGTTGAAGATTTAGTGGAAAATAATCAAAATGGATTTTTGGTTTCCGAGAATGAAAAAGAATTTGTGGTGGCGACTGAAAAATTGATTAAAAATAAAGAATTAAGAGAAAAATTTAGCAAAAAATCAACAGAAATCGCTAGAGAAAAATATACCTCTAAAATCTGTGCCGATAAAATGCTCAGAGTTTATCAAGATGTGATAAAAAATTTTAACAATAAATAATATCAGGTAAAATAATATGGGTGAAAAAATAGAAATATTGTCAATCAACGAAATTTTTAAAGATAGGAAAGAATTTATTCCAGAAGTGGGACAATAATTAGAGCAAGAGAGAACTGCAGAAATAGATGTTAATGGAGAAAAATTAAAAATTGATTATCGAGAAATTTCTATTGCGGAAAAAGAAAATAAGGATAGTAATCCTGTTTTGTTGCTCCCAGGATTTGGTTCTGGTTGGGAAGGAATTTCGGAATTAGGCTTTTCGTTAGCCTGTGAAGGAAGAAAAGTAATAATGCCGTCATTGCCTGGTTATGGAAATTCAGAAAATCCTTCTGAAAAATATTATGAAACTGACAGTTTTGAAAATGAAGCTATGGCAATAATTTCTCTTTTAAAGCAATTGGATTTGCAAGATAAAAAAGTGCATCTAGTCGGTCATTCAATGGGGAGTGAAATTTTAGCATCAGTAGCTATTAAATATCCTAATAAAATTGATAGTCTAACGTTATTAAATCCAGCTGGAATTAAAGAAAATGAAAACGCATTAAAATTATCATCAAAATTTATTGCATCTGGATTGCAGACTTCAACTGAATTTAAATTAAAAACAATTTTTTTAGGAGAAAAAGATTATGAAGATGAATTAAGGAAATATATACCAAAGACAAAAAGTCCATTTGCTAAGGAAAGATTATCGCAAAGAATAGCGGAGGCGAAAAAAATATCGAAAGGTCATCTTTTAGAAAAATTGAGAAAAATAGACCTCCCAGTTACTTATATTTCAGGTGAATTAGACGCTGTTTATCCGCCAGAAAATAAAGATAATGAAAAATCACAATTGACAAAAGTTGTGGAAAGTGTTAATAATAAGAGTCGATTAACGACAAGTGTGATGAGTGGTTTGCGACATAACACCACCATTTCACCAGATGAAATAACCGCAGCTAACATAGATCATTATCTTGAAGTTGCGGAAACCAAAAAAGAGGAGGGTAAAAATGAAAATTTTTATTTCAATAATAGCTAGTGTTATTGTTTATTGTTTGGTTTTTAGAAAATTGAACAAGGGATCAAAAACTGTCTCTGGGGGGATGGCGATAACTGATTATTGCAATTTGATAATAGCCTCATTATTGGGGGCATTTGCTGGAATAATTGCTTATTATTTTTAGTAGAGATAATTTTGATAAATTAAAATTTTGCTTCTACTATTCTTTTGGACTGCGAGTTTATTGACTCGTAGTCTGTTTTTTTATTTAAAAGATAAATGTTTTAAAACTCAAGCGGGATCAAAGAAGATAAAAATTAAAGTGCAATATAATTTTGAGATAGTTTTTTTAAATAAAAATTAATTTAAAATCTCTTCCATTTTTATATTGGCAGTACCTTGTCCAAGATTGGCGATTTTTGCGAAAGCCGTTTTATCTAAGTCAATAATTCGTCCATTGCCAAATGGACCACGGTCGTTTATTTTTACAATTACCGATTTACCGTTTTCAATATTGATTACTTTTACATAACTTCCCATAGGGAGCCAAGGATTAGCAGCAGACATTGTTCCAGTATAAGCATACCAACTGGCGACTCCCTTATGACTTTTTCCAAATTTTATATAAGAGCCTTTGACAATAATTTCATCAGTTGGTTTTTTTGTAATTTTTGTAGCTATAATTTTTCGACTGACTTCTTCTCCATTGTGATAAGCGACTTGATATTTTATTTCTTTGATACCCGAAATACCTTTTTGTTTTGTTTTTTCTTTTCTCCAACTGAGATTTTCATCTTTTTTATAAATAGTTTTAAAATCAATTTTTTTCTTTACAATTTCTTCTTTTATTTCAACGCGAATAATTTCGATTTTTAAATTATTATAAATAATAGTTTGTCGAGAAGGTTTTATAATATCTTCTTCTTTAAAATTAATATTATTTTCTTGTAAAATTTCCTCAACCGTATTTCCGAAACCGTGAATTTCAAAATTTTTTTTATCCGCAAGAATTGAAATATTTTTAGTTCTTTGAATTTTTATTGTCATTCCTGGAAATAGCCGGGCTTGTTCGTTAGGATAAATGAGGTCGTGGTCGCTAAGTTGAATTTGTTGTTCACTTAAAAAATTTGCGACAGAATTAGCATCACTTTTTATTGGTTGAGAAAGTCCGTTGTCATCTAAAATAATTATCTTTGTCTGTGTGGAGATGCCTAGAACTCGTTTTTCTTCGGAAAAATATTTCCAACCAAAAAAAATAAACAATAAAATTATTATTGTTAAAAAATATTTATTTTTAAGACAGCACTTTTTTTGCATAGTATATTTTGACGGCGATAATTAACAAAACGGGCGTATATAAATTATAGAGTATACAATGGCTTAGTCAATGAATAACCGAAAATTAAGAAGTCTATCTTAATTGTTTAATAGAGCTCGTTTGTTATGTCTGTTAGCAGGAATTTTTTTAAATACACTTATAGTTCGTTGTGCAACACTTTATGTCATGTTATAATTTAACAAAATAGCACTAGTTTTCATAGATTAATAACTATTTGGAATAGACTTATTTTTTAAAATCAACCCAATGGAAAAACCTAACAGCTCAATCTTAATAATAAAATTAAAACTACTAATAATTCTTTTTGCAATTACACTAACAATAGGAATAACTTTTTTAATTAACACTACAAACGCTCAAACCTCAGACACAACTCCACCAACAACTCCAACCAACCTAACAACTACACCAACCTCAGATACACAAATAAATCTATCATGGACAGC
>VAPM010165250.1_pt1 | contig 16062 bp, 13 predicted proteins | sample 3395091 | NCBI WGS metagenome assembly VAPM01 (sample SAMN08290445, study PRJNA428436) | hydrothermal vent metagenome | isolation source: Deep-sea hydrothermal vent chimney 3 | place: Pacific Ocean: Juan De Fuca Ridge | reverse complement strand
TTGAGGATTGCTGAAAAAATTGGTGGATGATGAAAGGAAACAAGCGTAAATCGGATATTAAAAAAGCCAATGTCACCAGCCGTGATACCGTTGGATCTTTCGGTCGTGCCACACAAGACCTGCTGGGTGGTTCTATTCTTGAAAATAAAAGAACACGACAGATTTTTCCGTTTTTGCTTTTCCTGGCCGGTCTGGCATTTATCTATATCACCAACGATTATGTGCTGGAAAACAAAGTCAGGAGAATCGCCAAAATAGAGCTTGAGGTCAAAGAGTTACGATATGAGTATATTTCCATTAAGTCAAACTTAATGACACTTAGCCAACAGTCGGAACTGGAGAAACGATTGGAAAGCATTGGCATAAAGGAAGCCAATGAACCATTAAAAACGCTTATCATTTATCAAAAACAGGGGAAATAATTTTGGGAAATAATAAGAAAGTCATATTGCCCCGTGTTTATCTCGTCTATTTCGGGACACTGGTCTTTGCTCTCATGATTATTGGGAAAATGGTTTACATCCGCTACAAAGAAGGCCCGGCATTACTTGCCAAAGCCCAGAGGCAGGAAATAAAAATCTTTAGTCTGAAAGCCGACCGTGGTAATATCCTTTCGGATAAAGACAATCTGCTTGCTACCTCTGTGCCGGTTTTTGAAATTCGTATGGATGTGGCCAGCGGCTATATCTCAAAAGCCTTTTTTGACCAGAATGTAGATTCGCTGGCTTTCCGTCTCTCATCCCTTTTTAAAGACAGATCGCAGTCCTATTATCAGAAAATACTGAAAAGAGCCCGTGCCCGTGGTAACCGTTATCTGCTGATACATCGTAATGTAAACTACTCCCAGCTAACGCAGTTGCGAACCTTCCCGATTTTACGAAGGGGGAGAAACCAGGGCGGACTTATTGCTGTTCAAAAAACAATTAGAAGGCTTCCTTTTGGGCAACTTGCTGCCCGGACTATTGGTTATGAAAACAAAAAGGAACATCTTTTTGTTGGCCTTGAGGGCGCTTATTCTAATGTGCTCACCGGTGTGAATGGAAAACAAATCAGACGCAGGATAAATGGCGGCGCGTGGCTTCCCATACACGATGAAAATGAGATAGAGCCGCGAAACGGCAAGGATGTTATAACAACGCTGAACATGAACTTGCAGGATGTGGCTGAAAACGCATTGCTTAAGCAGATGATAAACCATGAGGCTATGATGGGAACTGCCGTGCTGATGCAGGTGAAAACAGGCGATATTAAAGCCATTGCCAACCTGCGCTACGATAAAAACAGCGGTACCTATCTCGAAAGCTACAACATGGCTATCGGTGAAAAATATGAACCCGGTTCTACGTTTAAACTGGCTTCGGTAATTTCTGCTTTGGATGACCATAAATTTAAATTGAGCGATACTGTTTCTGTGAAGAAAGGTTATGTTGTTTACTATGGCCGGACGCTACGCGATGTGCATGTTATTGGTGATGGAATGATTACCATTCGGCAGGCTTTCGAGCACTCCTCTAACGTGGGGATTTCCAAAGTGATACAAAAGGCATACAAAGACGACCCATCAAAATTTATTGCTCACCTGTATGCTATGGGCTTGAACAAACCACTGGGGCTGAAAATTGCAGGCGAAGCCAACCCGTATATTAAAAGCCCAAAGGATAAAAAATACTGGTATCTAACCTCGCTTCCATGGATGTCGGTGGGATATGGGCTGGAGCTAACCCCTTTGCAGTTGCTTACCTTTTACAACGCTGTGGCCAACAATGGCGTGGAAGTAAAACCACGGTTTGTCACCGCTATTTCCGATGGTGGCCGGATAGTGAAAAAGTTTGGTGTTCAGGTACGAAACCCACAAATTGCTCCTCTTTCCATTATCAGGAAAGTACAGGGTCTGCTGGTGGGTGTGGTCTTACACGGAACGGCACAAAACCTGAAAAATAAACATTTCCAAATTGCCGGTAAAACAGGTACGGCAAAAATTTCTGTGGGAGGTCAATATATACCGGGTGCTTACAATGCTACTTTCGTGGGCTATTTTCCTGCTGAAGATCCGCAATATTCATGTATTGTGGTGATTAACAGACCGAGACACGGGTACTATGGCAGTGGTGTGGCGGCGCCGGTTTTCAAGGAAATTGCTGACAAGGTTTATGCAACTTCTCTGGCGCTGCATGTGAAATCCACTAGAGATACGGTGAAAGAATCCATTCCTTTGGCTATTAATGCTGCCTGGTATCCTGATTTGAAGACCATTTACAAAGACCTTGGCATTAAAACCGCCCAAGGTTCATACGCCGAAACCTGGACGGTTACCGGAGACCAACAGAGTAAAGTCATCTTCCGTTCCAAAACTTTTGCAAAAAAGATGGTTCCCAATGTAAAAGGGATGACCGCCATAGATGCTGTTTACCTTTTGGAAAATATGGGCATGACCACCATTGTACAGGGCAGGGGTGTGGTGTATCACCAGTCACTGAAACCGGGAACCCGTTTTCAGAAAGGGGAGAAAATTTTAATTCAGCTGATCAATATTTAAAACAGACTTTTGAAAAAGTTACGTGACATATTAAGTAAAGCAGGCGTTGAAAATATCAGCGGAAATGAGGATATGGCTGTTGCCAACGTAGTTTTTGACTCGCGCAAAGTGCAGCCCGGAGATATTTTCGTCGCCGTATCCGGTACGCAGGTCAATGGCCACCGTTTCATTGATAGTGCCATCCGTCAGGGTGCTGTCGCCGTGGTTTGCGAGGTTTTGCCGCAAAATATCAATACTGAAGTTGTATGGGTTAAGGTAAAAGATTCTGCCTTCGCCCTAGGACAAATGGCTGCCAATTTCTATAACAGACCTTCGGAAAAATTGAAACTTGTGGGCGTAACCGGAACCAATGGAAAAACTACTATCGTTACGTTATTACATCAACTGTTTCTGAGCCTAGGATATGAAGCAGGCATGCTCTCCACCATTATAAACAAGGTAAACCAAAGAGAGATAAAAACCAACCATACTACTCCCGATGCCATGAGTATTAACCGCATTTTGAACGAAATGGTTAATGCCGGATGTGCTTTTGCTTTTATGGAAGTAAGTTCGCATGCTATTGTGCAGGAGCGCATTGCTGGTTTGCAGTTTGCCGGGGCTTTATTTACCAACATCACCCACGATCATCTTGATTATCATAAAACATTTAAAGAATACATCACAGCCAAGAAAAAACTCTTTGATGATCTGGCACACAAGGCTTTTGCCCTGGTAAATGCCGACGACCGGAACGCCAGCGTTATGTTACAAAACACACGGGCAGAAAAATACAACTATGCGCTGAAAACTATGGCCGATTTTCGTGGTCGTCTGCTTGAAGATGAGTTTTCAGGTTTACAAATGTTGTTAGATAACAAAGAATTTTATTCGCCGATGGTAGGTGCTTTTAATGCTTCCAACCTGCTGGCAGTATATGCTACAGCTGTTTTACTGGAGCAGGACAAAGAAGAAGTCTTGCGTGCGTTGAGTGTCTTGCGCGGTGCCGAAGGCCGTTTTGAGGTGTTACATTCGCCCGGTGGCATTATTTGCATTGTGGATTATGCTCATACTCCGGATGCTTTGAAGAATGTTCTGGAAACCATTCGGGATATTAGCAGCAGAAACGAACAGTTGATTACCGTGGTGGGTGCAGGTGGCGACCGCGACAAAACCAAACGTCCGGAGATGGCTGCCATCGCATCCTCCCTGAGCAGCCGTGTAATTCTTACTTCGGACAACCCACGAAGTGAAAATCCGGAAGATATTCTGCACGACATGAAAACTGGCATCCACCCGGCGCAAAAAAATAATACGTTGGTGATTACCAATCGCCGGGAAGCCATAAAAACAGCTTATGCTCTAGCCAATGAGGGCGATATTATTCTGGTGGCCGGCAAAGGACATGAAAAATATCAGGAAATCAACGGGGTGAGGCATCCCTTTGACGATAAACAAGTTTTGACTGAATTATTTGAAACACGGTAACTATGTTGTACTATCTGTTTAAATATTTGCACGATACTTATTCCTTTCCGGGAGCCGGGTTGTTCCAGTACCTCTCCTTCCGGGCTGCTATGGCCATCATTACCTCGTTACTCATAAGTCTGGTGTTTGGCGAGCAATGGATAAAATACCTGAACAAGAGACAGGTTGGTGAAACGGTTCGCGACCTCGGCCTCGAAGGACAGCTGGAGAAACAGGGAACGCCTACCATGGGAGGGCTGATTATTCTGGCTTCTATCGTTATTCCCGCATTACTTTTTGCCCAACTCGATAATGTGTATATCATCTTGATGCTGTTCACAACCATCTGGCTTGGCACTTTAGGCTTTATCGATGATTATATCAAAGTGTTTAAGAAGAATAAGAAGGGCCTTAGCGGAAAATATAAGATTGTGGGACAGGTGATTCTCGGTTTGGTAGTGGGGCTGGTGATGTATTTTAATAAAAACGTGGTGACCCGTGAAAAACAGGTACATCCGGTATCCCAGGTTTATTCGATGATAAACAAATCGGGGCCATCGGCACGGTATTCCATTACCGAAGAACACTCCACTAAAACAACCATACCGTTTTTGAAAAATAATGAATTTGACTATGCCGTATTGATTAAGTGGATTGGGCCTGGTTATGAGAAATGGGCTTTTCTGGTTTTCATTCCCATAGTCATTTTAATCATAACCGGTGTTTCAAATGGTGCAAATCTGACGGATGGTATGGATGGCCTGGCGGCGGGAACATCGGCCATCATGGGCGCCACCCTCGGTATTCTGGCCTGGGTGTCGGGTAACATCATCTTTGCCGATTACCTGAACATCATGTATTTGCCAAATGTGGGTGAGCTCGCAGTGTATATTAGTGCCTTTGTGGGCGCTACTGTGGGTTTTTTGTGGTACAACACCTATCCTGCGCAAGTCTTTATGGGTGATACGGGTAGCCTGGCCATCGGTGGTATCATTGCCGTATTTGCTATTATCATTCGTAAAGAACTACTGATACCTATTTTCGGTGGGATTTTTCTTGCCGAAAGCATTTCCGTGATATTACAAGTGGGCTATTTTAAATATACCAGAAAAAGGTATGGTGTGGGAAAAAGGATTTTCAAAATGGCTCCGCTGCATCACCATTACCAGAAACTGGGCTTTCCCGAACCAAAAATTGTATTACGTTTTTTTATTGTGGGAATTGTTCTTGCTGTGGCAACCATTATAACATTGAAAGTTAGATAAATATGAAGATAGATGAAACAAAAAAGCGAAATAGTTGTTCTCGGAGCCGGCGAAAGCGGAACGGGTGCTGCTGTGCTGGCCAAAAAGCAGGGCTTGCCGGTTTTTGTTTCGGACAAAGGAGTAATTAATGAAAAGTACAGACGCGTTCTTAAACAGTTTGAAATAGATTTTGAAGAAAACGGACATGATACCGTCAGGATATTCGCAGCTGCTAAAGTGGTGAAGAGTCCGGGAATTTCCGATACGGTGCCAATGATCCGGCAGCTGAAAGGGAAAGGTATTCCGGTGATTTCGGAAATTGAATTTGCAAGTGCTTTTACTACGGCCAAAAAGATTTGTATCACCGGAAGCAACGGAAAAACCACCACCACACTGCTGACTTACCATATTCTGAAAAATGCAGGTATCCATGTGGGGCTGGCCGGAAATATGGGTAAAAGTTTTGCCTGGCAGGTGGCTTTCCATGATTTCGATTGGTATGTGTTGGAGATAAGTAGTTTTCAGTTGGATGGTATGTTTCGCTTTAGGGCAGATATCGCCATTTTGCTAAACATTACGCCCGATCATCTCAACCGCTACGAAAACGATTTTCAAAAGTATGTGGACAGTAAATTCCGGATTATTCAAAACCAAACGAAAGACGATTACTTCGTTTACTGGGCCGATGACCCGGTTATACGGAGAGAATTGAAAAAATGCAAAATAATGGCAACCCCGGTTCCTTTTGGAGAATACTGTGCTGACCAGTATCCGGGAGCCGGAATTGTAAATAAAAAAATAAGAATTAATAACGGTAAAAACAATTTTGATATGACACTTGAACAATTAGCATTACAAGGTAAACACAATGTTTATAATTCCATGGCTGCCGGGGTTACTGCCCGCCTGATGGAAATTCGTAAAGAAACCATTAAACAGAGTCTTTCTGATTTTCAGAATATTTCTCACAGGCTGGAATATGTGGCCAGTGTCCATGGTATTACTTTTATTAACGATTCCAAGGCCACCAACATCAATTCCACGTGGTATGCATTGGAGTATATGGAGAAACCAACTGTCTGGATTGTGGGTGGCGTGGACAAAGGAAACGACTACGACTTGCTTAAGCCACTGGTGGCCGAAAAGGTGAAAGCCATCGTTTGCCTTGGCCTGGACAACCGATATATCCACAAAGCTTTTGAGGGATTGGTTGACACTATTATTGATACTGAATCGGCACGTGAAGCAGTGACTACGGCTTATTATCTTGCCGAAAAAGGAGAAACTGTTCTGCTCTCGCCGGCTTGTGCCAGCTTCGATTTGTTTGAAGATTATGAAGACCGTGGTGACCAGTTTAAAGCGGCAGTGAACGAATTGTAATTATAATAAAAAAGTCAAATGACTATCTTTAACAGTGAAATAAAAATAAAAGGAGACAGGGTAATCTGGGCAGTAGTTTTTATTCTGACCGTTTTGTCATTCCTTGCCGTGTATAGTTCGACGGGGACGCTGGCTTATAAATATCAAGGTGGAAACACTGCTTATTATATGCTTAAGCATGGTATTATTTTGCTGACAGGATTGTTGCTTATGTATTTTGCCCACTTACTGAAATATACCTACTATTCCCGGATTTTCCAAATTGCCTTTTACATTGCCGTACCGTTATTAATACTTACGCTGTTGTTCGGCCTTAACCTGAACGAAGCACGTCGTGCACTACCTTTACCGTTTCATTTGAGTTTTGAAACCTCCGACCTGGCCAAGCTTACACTTACGGTCTATCTTGCCCGTGTGCTTACCAAGCGTGAAGAAGAATTAAAAGAATTTAATAAAGTGCTGCTTTACCTGATGTTGCCTGTGTTGGTTGTCTGCGGACTGATTTTCCCGGCTAACCTTTCTACGGCGGCACTAATTTTTGTCACCAGCCTTGTATTGATTTATATTGGGAGGGTAAAATTCCCCTATATCCTGTATATCCTCGGATTGAGCGTACTATTACTGGGGTTTACTTTTGGCATACTGCAAATGATGCCGGCTGGGAAACAGGCACGGCTGAATACATGGAAAACACGGATTGAACACTATAATAGCGGTAATGAGCAGGATAATTATCAGGTGGAACAATCGAAAATTGCCATTGCCTCCGGTGGCCTTTTCGGGAAGATGCCCGGAAAAAGTACACAACGTAATTTTCTGCCACATCCTTATTCCGATTTCATTTTCGCCATTATTGTAGAAGAATATGGACTGGTGGGAGGAACCATCGTTGTTTTGCTCTACCTGATACTGCTGTTCCGAGCGGTGCGTATTGTAACAAAAGTCCCTAATAATTTTGGGGCGTATCTTGCTATTGGACTGAGTTTTAGCTTGGTTTTTCAGGCGATGATAAACATGGGTGTAGCCGTTCATCTGTTGCCGGTTACCGGACAGCCCCTGCCATTGGTGAGTATGGGAGGAACATCCATTTGGTTTACCAGTCTGTCCATTGGTATTTTGCTTAGCGTTAGTAAGGAGTTGGAAACTAGTACTTTGGAGTAAACTGCATAATGAAAGAGGCTAAAAAATATAAGCTGTTGATAAGCGGGGGTGGCACCGGTGGCCATATTTTCCCGGCTATCGCCATCGCTAACGGTATAAAAGCCCGGCTGAAAGATGTGGATATTTTGTTTGTGGGCGCCAAAGGCCGTATGGAAATGGAGAAAGTGCCGCAGGCTGGATTCTCTATAGAAGGGTTGTGGATAAGCGGTATCCAGCGCAGTCTGACACTGAAAAACCTGATATTTCCGTTCAAACTTCTGGACAGTCTCATAAAAGCACGCCGTATTGTAAAGTTGTTTCAACCTGATGCTGTGGTGGGAACAGGTGGCTATGCCAGCGGACCACTTTTGAAAGCTGCTGCTAACGCCGGTTACCCAACGCTCATTCTTGAGCAAAATTCCTATCCCGGCATTACAAACCGCTGGCTTGGCAAGGTGGTCGATGTGGTGTGTACGGCTTACGAAGGGATGGAGAAATATTTTCCTGCCGAAAAAATGGTGGTTACCGGAAGCCCCATTCGAAAAAACATACGCGAGATGAATGCCTCATCTGCCGAAGCCCGTAAGTTATTCGGTCTGGAAGAAAATAGGAAAACTTTACTGATTATTGGCGGAAGTCAGGGAGCACGGCGGATTAATGAGGCGGTAGCACAGCATGTAGAGCAACTATTGGCCACAGGAATGCAAATCATTTGGCAGACCGGAAAACTGTCACTGGAAATGGCGGGAAGATCATTACTCAATTCAAAATTCAGAAATCGTGTGGTGGTCAAAGATTTTATTTATGAAATGGACAAAGCTTACGCTGCTGCCGATGTAGTGGTTTCACGGGCAGGCGCCATTGCCATTGCCGAAATAATTCAGGTTAACAAACCAGCCGTGTTTATCCCGCTGCCTTCGGCAGCCGAAGACCATCAAACGCGTAATGCCAGAGCCTTGGTGGCGAAAGAAGCGGCTCTTTTGCTGGAAGAGAAAAATGCTTCCCGCGATTTTTTTGAGGTGGTAAACGGCTTGATGAAAGACGAAGAAAAGAAGGAAATAATAAAAAAGAACCTCCGGCAGTTTGAACATGGCGATGCCACAGAGAAAATTGTAGAACAGGTTTTAAAATTAATTGATAAAGTACCAAACATTAAATAGAGACAGGGATAAAATTCAAATAATGATTTGAAAACGACAACAGACATAGTGTATTTTTTGGGTATTGGCGGCATCGGCATGAGTGCGCTGGCCAGGTACTTTCACAGCTGTGGAATGACTATTTACGGTTACGATGCCATTAGTACGCCCCTCACCAGGCGGCTTGAGGCCGAAGGAATGTTTGTTCACTATGCCGATGATGTCGTTAAAATCCCCAAAAAAGTTTCGCGGGTTATTTATACACCGGCTGTTCCTGAAAGTAACAATGAGTTTCGGTATTTCAAATCGCATGGCATCAAAATAGAAAAACGAGCTGCCGTTGTTGGTGAAATAAGCCGCAACCTGTTTACAATCGCTATTGCCGGAACACATGGAAAAACCAGTATTACCGCTATGGTAGCACAGACTTTACATGTTGCCGGGAAGCCAATGGTCGCTTTTATCGGTGGAATCGCCAGGAATTTCGGAACCAATTTCATTGCATCGGAACGTCCGCGGTTTATGGTAGTTGAAGCTGATGAGTTTGATCGCTCGTTGCTCAGGTTACATCCGGATATTGCGGTGATTACCTCCATAGATGCCGATCATTTGGATGTCTATACCGGATTGGAAGATTTACAGCATACTTTCCTGAAATTTGCCCGGATGCTTCCCGGAAGGGGAATACTTGTCCACGAGGAGAAACTTAATATTTTTACAGGTGAGATAAAAAATACGCTTTCATACGGACTTTCCGATAATGCAGAACTCTCTGCCGGCAATATCCATATTGAAAAAGACCGCTATTGTTTTGATGTGTTGCAAAGCGGGACAGTGCTCACGACATTGAAGATGCAGGTTCCCGGAAGGCATTATGTGGAGAATGCACTTGCCGCAATTGGCGTGGCTTTGCATTTGGAGCTTGATGTTTTAACGATAAAAGAAGCACTGGAAGATTTCACCGGTGTTGCACGTCGCTTTGATTATCGGATTCGGACATCAGCGCAGGTTTATATTGATGATTATGCACATCATCCCAACGAACTGCTGGCAACATTACATACGGTGCGACAGCTCTATCCGGGAAAAGAGATGACAGTTGTCTTTCAGCCACATTTGTACAGCCGTACACGTGATTTTGCCGATGATTTTGCTCGGGTTCTCAGCGAAGCTGACCGACTGATCCTACTGGATATTTATCCGGCACGTGAAAAACCAATTTCGGGGGTAACTTCCCGAATGATAGCGGATAAGGTGAGCCTGAAAGAAAAATATGTTATGAGTAAAAAAGAACTCTTTGCCTATTTGAAAAAAGAAAAGCCTGTACTGTTGCTGACACTTGGTGCCGGCGACATTGGACTAATGGTTGAAGACATTGAAAAAATATTGAGGGGGTCATGAAAAAGATATTGTCCATACTGCTTGTTTCGTTCTTTGCACTGGCACTTGTAATGCTTGCCGGATACGGCTATTTGCAATATCGAGACCAGAAAGTGAACAAAGTTGTGGTACACATCCAGCGGCAAGGGTCGGTGGGTTTTCTTAGTGAAAAGAAAATAAAATCCATTATCCGGAAGCGCAACAAAGTAACTGGGACGTTGATAAAGATGGTGAATACCAAGCAGGTTGAAAAGGAGATTGCAAATAATCCTTATGTGAAAGCGGTGGATGTTTATATGAATCTTTCCGGTGATATGATGGTGAATATAACCGAAAGGATGCCATTGTTGCGAATTTATAACCTGAAAAATAAGAGCTGTTATGTGGACAAAGACGGTAATCTTTTTCCGCTGAGCAGCTACTTTGTTCCGCGGGTGTTACCTGCCAACGGATTCATTAGAGCAAAGTTGATAATTGGTAAAAATATTTATGCAAAGAGATATCGGAACACATCGCTTCCCGGCTTATATTTGCTGGCTAAAAAAATCGGCGGGAATGATTTTCTGAAGGCAAATATCAGCCAGCTATTCGTCAACAGCAAAGGCAATATTGATATGGCTCCCGAATTGGGCAGGTTTATTTTTCACTTGGGAGACAGTACGGATATGAACATTAAACTTGAGAATCTTGAGGCTTTCTACAAAAAAGTTCTTGTACACGGAAGCTGGTCAAAATATAGAAGTATAAATCTGCAATATACTAACCAGATAGTTTGCACAAAAAAATAGGCTTATGGAAGAAAATGAAATTATTGTCGGATTAGACATAGGAACTACCAAAATTGCCTCTATTGTGGGGCAAAAAGATGAATTTGGAAAAATTAAAATACTCGGTTACGGGAAAACTGAATCTATTGGGGTGAAAAGAGGTGTCGTTATCAATATTGAAGATACGGTAACTTCCATCCGTACGGCAGTATTACAGGCCGGGGAAAAATCTGAAGTTGACATAAAGTATGTGAACGTTGGTATTGCCGGCCAGCACATCAAAAGTATCCAACACCGCGGCTCTCTCATACGCGAAGATGCCGAAAAGGAAATTACTAATGAGGAGGTGGAGAAACTTATCAGTGATATGTACAAGCTGAACATGTCGCCAGGGGAGGAGATTATAGAAGTTATTCCTCAGGATTTTATCGTTGATGATGAAGATGGTATCCGCCATCCGGTGGGTATGCTGGGCAATAAGCTGGAAGCTAATTTTCACATTATCATTGGTCAGATTGCCGCGGCAAAAAACATCTATAAATGCATTGTAAAAGCCGGACTGGAGATGGCCGATTTGATTTTGGAACCGATGGCTTCGGCAGAGGCTGTACTGAGCGAGGAGGAAAAAGAGGCAGGCGTGGCACTCGTTGACATTGGTGGTGGAACAACAGATATCGCCATCTTTCAGGATAGCATTATCAGGCATACGGCTGTGATACCGTTTGGTGGCGATATTGTTACTGAGGATGTTAAAGAGGGTTGCTCTATTATCCGGCGTCATGCCGAAGAATTGAAGGTAAAGTTCGGATCTGCCCTTGCTGCCGAAAACAAAGACAATGAAGTGGTGGCTATCCCGGGTTTGCGCGGTCGTCCGCCGAAGGAAATTACACTGAAAAATCTGGCTTCAATTATCCAGGCACGTATGGAAGAGATTATTGACCATGTACATTACGAGATTAAAACATCTGGTTATGAGAAGAAACTTATCGCTGGAATTGTGCTCACCGGCGGCGGCTCACAGCTGAAGCATGTCAACCAGCTTATGGAATTTAAAACAGGTATCGAAACGCGTATCGGCTACCCCAATGAGCACCTTGCCAAAGAAGTCCCCGAAGAAATGACCAGCCCCATGTATGCTACCGGAATAGGTTTGGTGATTGAGGGGATAAAACGCCTGGAAAGCGAAATCAGAACTTCCAGAAGCAATATCGACAATAATTCGGAAAAGCCTAATGCTAAAAAAGGGGAAACAAAAGAAAGAGATTACAGAGGCAACCGTGGGTTTCTCAGTAAAGTCAAAAAATGGTTTGAAGATGATAATTAAATTAACTTTTTAATGTTAAAAACTATCTTTCAATACATAAGAGAAAAGGGATACAATTAATTATTTTTAAGTCGGAAATTATGGAAAGTAATACTCAAGATAAACCAGTCAGTAATTTGTTTAATATTATGGAAAACAAAATCGAGTTCAGGAAAAAGAAGCACACATCTATTATTAAAGTTATCGGCGTTGGTGGCGGTGGTGGTAATGCTGTGAATCATATGTTTGCACAGGGTATCGAAGGTGTCGATTTTGTGGTGTGCAACACAGATATGCAGGCACTGGAAGCTAGTCCGGTTCCTGTAAAAATTCAACTGGGAAGCTCCGGTTTGGGTGCCGGTGCTATTCCCGAAGTTGCCGAAAAAGCGGCTATGGAATCCCTCGACAAATTGAAAGCTGTGCTGGATTCCGAGACCCAGATGGTATTTATTACTGCCGGCATGGGAGGCGGCACAGGAACTGGTGCTGCTCCGGTGATTGCCAAATTTGCACGTGAACAAGGACTGCTTTCGGTGGCCATAGTTACCCTCCCTTTTCATTTTGAGGGCCGCCGGAAAATGCTCAAAGCTCAACAGGGAATTGCCGAGTTGCGCAATAACGTGGATACATTGCTGGTCATAAGCAATGATAAACTGCGTGAACAATATGGCGACCTCGGCCTGGGAAATGCTTTTGCCCGCGCCGATGATGTGCTGACATCTGCTGCCAAAGGAATAGCCGAACTGATTACGGTTCCCGGCTATGTAAACGTTGACTTTGAAGACGTAAAGACTGTTATGAAGGACAGTGGAAAAGCTATCATGGGCTCTGCTGTCAAAAATGGTGAAGACCGTGCCTATAAAGCCATTGAGGAGGCCATGCGTTCACCTCTTCTGAATGATAATGATGTGACCGGTGCCAGAAATATACTTCTTTACATCTCTACTGGCAATCAACAGGACATTACTATGGACGAAATCACCGTTATCACCGATTATATCACTGATAAATGTGGCGATAATGAGACAGATGTGATTTGGGGACGTGGCTTTGATGAGTCGATGGGCGAAAGCCTGGGGGTAACCATTATCGCTACCGGCTTTGATGCCAAAGAAAAAATACATAGACTTTTTCCTGACAACGGAAAATCCATTGAGGAATCCGAGCATCATAATGATACCATGAAGAGTGTGAACGCAACCGGGGAGGAGCCGCACGAAGTTGATGAAACGCTGACTGAATCTAAATCCGGGCTGAAAGATGTTTCCGAGCTGATCCATAAAAATAAAACCATTAATAGCCTACCTAAGGAGAATGAACAGCCCGAACCGGCAAACAAAATTATTCATACGCTGGGTGAAAGTGCTGAAAATGAACAGTATACTTCGGTAAAAGAAAAAGCTGAACATGGGTTTGCTTCCGAGCCGGAACCTCTTTCTCTGAATAAAATTGTAAAAGAGGAACCTTTTAGTCTTAAAGAAAAGGCGGAAAATATTGATATCGAAGAAGATACAAGTAAAGAAGAACTAAATGCCAAGTTGCACAAAGCCTCTGAGGCCAGGAAAAAGAAACTTGCCGAGCTTAGCATGCTTCGTAACAAACCGGTTTCGGAACAGGAAAAAATACCTGCCTACAAACGTCAGCATGTTCAACTTTCAGAACCCAACTACTCTACCGACTCACAGGTGTCGCGTTACACTCTTTCGGAAGATGGGAAGAAAAATACGATTATTAAATCAGACAATTCATTTTTACACGATAACGTTGATTAATCAAAAACTATGGGCTTAGAACATCTTATAAATCAGGATTTAAAAGAGGCTATGCTGGCCAAAGACCGGCAAAAACTGGAGGCTTTGCGGGCCATAAAAGCCGCTTTGCTGCTTGAAAAAACCGGTGGTGGTGTCGGAGACGCCGAAATTCCCAAAAGTGTGGAGATGAAATTATTGCAGAAACAGGTAAAACAACGCCGCGATACCGCTAAAATATACCGCGAACAGAACCGTCCGGAATTGGCGGAGGAAGAGGAGTACCAGGCTGCTATAATCGAAAAATATCTTCCGGCACAGATGCCGGAAGAGGAAGTGAAAGCTGTGGTAGAAAAAGTGATTGCTGACACCGGAGCTTCTTCTATGAAGGATATGGGACGTGTGATGGGTATGGTGGCAAAACAACTTGCCGGGAGAGCCGATAACAAAATGGTTTCTGTTCTGGTAAAACAGTTGCTATCGTAAAATATAGTGTGAGTTTGTAAATGAAAAAAGCCGCACATTGTGCGGCTTTTTTGAATTTATTCACTAAAAATTGCTTTAACCTAAAGCAAGACGTTTGAAGTCAGTAACCGTAAGGTCTTTGTCAAAGCCCTGAAGGTACTGCTGAATATTTTTCTTTGAATCTTTAATAAAAGCCTGATTCAATAATGTATTTTCTTTGAAAAATTTGTTGAGCTTACCGGTGGCAATCCTTTCAATCATCTCTTCCGGTTTGCCTTCCTGACGTGCCTGCTCCTTACCGATTTCGATTTCACGCTGGATAACGTCTTCTGCAACACGGTCTTTGTCAACAGCTACCGGAGCCATGGCAGCAATTTGCATAACAACATCATGACCGGCATCAGCAAATGCTTCACCGGCTTTGTTGAGGCCTGCAATGCTGGCAATACGGTTGCCAGGATGAATGTAAGCATAAACGTTTTCGGCTTCAACAACTTCGTAATGACTTAATTCTATTTTTTCACCAATAACACCGGTTTTGTCAATTACCGATTCTTCAACAGTGCGGTCACCGAGTTTCAGTGCTTTTAATTCATCGGCTGTCTTCACACGGTTTGCAACGGCGAGGTCAATTATTGATTTTGCGTAATCAATAAAATCCTGATTCTTGGCAACAAAGTCTGTTTCACAGTTTATCATCACGGCAGCAGCAAATTTATTGTCATCACTCACTTTTGCCAGCACAACACCTTCTGAGGCTTCACGGTCGGCACGTTTTGCAGCTACCTTTTGACCTTTTTTACGTAAATAATCAATGGCTTTCTCTTTGTCACCATTGGTTTCGACCAATGCCTTTTTGCAATCCATCATTCCGGCACCGGTGGCTTTTCTCAATTCATTTACTTGTTGGGCAGTTATCTTCATCTTAATTCTTTTTATCTGTTTCGTGAAAACGATTATTTTGCAGGCTTCTTTGCAACTGGTTTTCTTACTATTCGGGGTTTCTTAACCTCTTTTTCCGCAGCTATGTCAGCTTCTTCCTCAGCTTGTTTTAAATTTTCCGATTTGGCTTTCAAATCGGCTTCTTTGGCAGCGGCTATGGCATCTTCTTTTGCTTTTTTCTCAGCGGCACTTTTCTCACGGGCCATTTTGCGTTCGGAAAGACCTTCGGCAACAGCAGATCCGACAACATTCATAATTAAAGCAATACTTTTTGAAGCATCGTCGTTGGCAGGAATGGGGAAGTCAATAAGGTTCGGATCGGTATTGGTGTCAACCACGGCAAAAATGGGAATGTTCAGTTTGCGTGCTTCTGCAACGGCAATTTTTTCTTTATTGATGTCAACGATGAACAAAGCTGCCGGGATACGGGCCATGTCAGCAATACTGCCGAGGTTCTTTTCCAATTTGGCACGTTCGCGGGTAACCTGCAGACGTTCACGTTTGGAAAGGTTCTTCCATGAGTTAGTAACCATCATTTTATCAATGTTGGTCATTTTCCGGATAGCCTTGCG
>VAPM010675838.1_pt1 | contig 16069 bp, 14 predicted proteins | sample 3395091 | NCBI WGS metagenome assembly VAPM01 (sample SAMN08290445, study PRJNA428436) | hydrothermal vent metagenome | isolation source: Deep-sea hydrothermal vent chimney 3 | place: Pacific Ocean: Juan De Fuca Ridge | reverse complement strand
TGTACGCGCCGGATCAAGATCGCGCCAAATCCGCGAACGCCAGGATTTGTGGCCGTTCAGCTTGCCCTCAAAGAAAGGCGAGTTGGCGAACAAGGCCGTCGCAATGGGCTGTAGCGCGATAGCGACCCGCATTTTCTGTACCATGTCAGCTTCGGACCCGAAATCGAGGTTCACCTGAACGGTGCAGGTCCGGCGCATCATCTGCGTTCCGTGGCTGCCCACCTTGCCCATATAATCATTCATTAACTGGTAACGCCCCTTGGGCATCAACGGCATTTGTTCATGGGTCCATATTGGCGCGGCTCCCAATCCGATGAATTTTGCACCGATGTCATCCGCGACCGATTGCACATCCTTCAGATGGGCGTTCACTTCGTCACAGGTTTCATGGATGCTAACAAGCGGGGCGCCTGAAAGTTCCAGCTGCCCGCCGGGTTCCAGACTTACGTTTGCCCCATCTTTTTCAAGTCCGACAATATTGCCGCCCTCAAGCACCTGCGCCCAACCGTAGCGATCTCGCAGTCCCTCCAGCACGGCCTTGATCGACCGCTCGCCTTCATATGGCAGCGGTTGCAACGTGTCTTTACAGTAGCCAAATTTTTCGTGTTCTGTGCCAATGCGCCAGTCTTCACGCGGTTTGCACCCCGCAGCCAGATATTCAGCAAGTTGCTCATGGCGCTCAATTGGGCCGCCGCCGGATTGTGGGATAGACATGTTCGCGCTCCGCTGTTCTGCGACCTTGGGTTCGGCAAGAGTTGGTGCCAATTCAAGGTGAAGTCAATGCAGTGAAGCGCGTTTTGACTGCCAGATTACAACTTGTTTTTTGCGACGTTTTTTAAGTGCGTCCAACATCTTTTCCATTTGCAGCCCTTCAAGATTTGAAAACACATCAAACAGTGCTTCAGCACCCTCTGCATTTGTTGGGATATGTAGCGGACCGGTACCGGGATCATATAAAATCCATTCAGACAATTTGCGCGACAAAGGCAAAAGCTCAACCCTGTTCAGATCGGAAATAACAACCGACCCGCCTTCCAGAGGCCCAAAATATGTCACTTGTCCTTCATCCACATGAACAACACCCGCACCTCCTGTTCCGGTTTTAAACCGACCCCGTTGTATTCCTGCAAAAATTAACAGGGCTCCGGCGAGCGTAAGGGATGTACCCAGAATTGAAATGAAACCGACACCGCCAATTGCCCAATATAATCCGAGCATTGATACCAAGGCCCCAATCAGAGCATCCCTAAACCGGGAAAACGACTGGATTACTTCTGGCCGTACGATAGCCATCTAACGCCTACCTCATACAAGCTGCGCAATCAAAATCGGCGCATGCCACTTCCTTTGTTTAGAATTAGTACAGAACTGGGCTTAATTGTGTCATTTTTTTTCGGTTTTTTTGTCAGAATTGAAAATCAGCGGATCATAGCCGATGTTGCATGGGCTTATCTTACCAGTCACCCAATATTGATTGCCAAAGTGTCAACGCTGCAACTGCAGCTGTGTCAGCACGCAGAATTCGAGGGCCGAGGCTGACGGTTGTGGTCGTCGGCATGTTGCGAATTTTCTCTCGCTCTTCTGCTGAAAACCCCCCAACCGGCCCAATCAGTATGGCCCAAAGCCCGGGCTTGGCGTCTGCTAGCGTCTCTCGTGCGCCTACAAGGCTTTCGTCGCAAAACATCAACTGTCGATCTGTTGGCCAGTCTGCCATCACGGTTTCCAACTTTTGCAAGTCGCAGACCTCTGGCACATATGTTCCGCCGCATTGCTCGGCAGCTTCAACAGCGTGGGCTTGCAGGCGGTCCTGGCGAATACGCTCATTATTCGTATACTGGGTTTGTACTGGCAATATTCGCGCCGCCCCCAGTTCGGTTGCCTTTTCGACGATAAAACTCGTGCGTTCTTTGCGGATCGGCGCAAAAAGCAACCAAAGGTCGGGGGGCATCTGCAACGGCTTGGTTTGTTTCAGGCACAAAAGTACGCCCCGGCGTTTTCCGGCCTCTGCTACACTTGCCAGAAACTCTCCATCACGCCCATTGAAAACGAATAATTCCGCCCCGACACCCAGCCGCATGACGCCAAAAAGGTAGTGCGCCTGCTTTTGATCCAGAGGAAGCGATTGCCCCTCCCCAAGCGGGTGATCTACATAGAGCCTGATTTTCGCATTTGCCATGGGGGTGATCCTATGACCGAGACCACAAAGACACCAGCGCCCAAAGGTCAGGTTTCCGACGCTATTAAAGGAAACTGGGTAGACACATTGGCGCCCGCCTGGACCCGGCCCTATTTGCGGTTGTCACGCGCTGACCGTCCGATTGGAACGTGGCTATTGCTGATCCCCTGCTGGTGGGGCGCACTGTTGGCGGCAACCTTCCAAGGCTCATTCGGACTAGCTGAGGTTTGGATCATGTTGGGATGCGCAATTGGCGCGTGGCTGATGCGTGGTGCCGGATGTACCTGGAATGACATCACGGATCGCGGCATTGATGCGCGTGTCGAACGCACCCGGTCACGGCCCATTCCATCAGGTCAGGTAAGCGTTCGTCAGGCTGCGGTTTGGATGGGGGTGCAACTATTACTTGCGCTGGCCATCCTGCTTACCTTTAACCAAACGGCGATATTGCTTGGTATCAGTTCACTTTTATTGGTCGCAATTTACCCGTTCGCCAAGCGTTTCACCTGGTGGCCGCAGATGTTTTTGGGTCTTGCATTCAATTGGGGTGCTTTGCTGGCATGGGCCGCAGTCACCGGCGGGCTACATTGGGCAGCGGTGGCGCTCTATGGTGCTGGCATTGCATGGACCTTGTTCTACGACACGATTTACGCCCATCAGGACAAGGAAGACGACGCACTGATCGGTGTAAAATCGACTGCCCGGCTGTTTGGGAACGCTACCCCAATTTGGCTGCGCGGCTTCATGATGCTGTCCATCGCGCTGATGGCACTGGCGATTATTCTGGCCCAGCCGGCCAACAACAATGTCCTTGCCCTTGTTGTCGCCATAGGTGGCCCATGGGCCTTTGGTTGGCATCTGGCGTGGCAAAATCGGACTTTAGATATGGAAAACCCGGGGATTTGCCACAGGCTATTCCTCTCAAACCGCAACGCAGGTCTAATTCCTGCGCTATTTATTGCCATTTCCATGTTCCTTTGATTGCAGCCCGGCCCGGCATTGCCTAAGACACACGAAGCAAAGACCAGTAGTCAGTTCGGAAAACCCTTGACGCGCATCGTACAATTCCTTCCTGCATTTATCGCAATGGCACTAGGGTATATTATTGCCCTGCTCACCGCTATGCTGGCTGTGACAACCATAGAAAACAGATCACTTTCCGACGTGTCCCGTGTTCTTGATCTTAACGGATACGGCTGGACCGAAGTGAATGTGGATGGGTTGCAGGTCGTATTAAGCGGCTTTGCTCCAGATGAAGCCAATCGGTTTCGCGCGCTTGGTATTGCCGGCACAGTTGTAGAATCGTCTCGGGTTCGGGATATGATGAATGTGGTTGACGCGGCCGTAACCGAGCCACCACGCTTTTCAATTGAAATATTGCGCAATGATGACGGGATTTCGTTAATTGGCCTTATCCCCGGCTCGGTGGACAGAGAAACTATCATTAGTGCAATTCAGGACATCGCCGAAGACGCGACGGTAACAGACCTGTTGGACAGTGCCGATTATCCCGAACCCGAAGGTTGGGGGAACGCATTGTCATATGGTTTGGCCGCTTTGGAAAAGCTGCCAAGATCAAAGATTTCAATTGCTGCGGATCGGGTTGAATTAAAAGCGATCAGCGACAGTACCGAAGAAAAACGCCGCCTTGAAAGCGACCTGTCGCGCCGGGCACCTTCCGGGTTGATCGTCGCAATAGATATATCCGCGCCTCGACCGGTCATCACCCCCTACACATTGCGCTTTATTATTGATGATGAGGGACCAAGGTTTGACGCTTGTTCAACATTCACCCAGGCCGGACGTAACAAAATACTGGCCGCCGCCCGCAAAGTTGGGATGGAAGGCAAGGCGACCTGCACTATTGGTCTGGGCATCCCTAGCCCAACCTGGGATGATGCCGTGATTGTTGCGATTGGGAAGCTTGCCGAAATCGGCGGTGGCTCGGTAACTTTCAGCGATGCGGATGTGACATTTGTCGCGATGGAAACCACGGCCCAAAATAAATTCGACCAAGTGGTCGGTGAATTGAAATCCGACCTGCCAGACGCCTTTTCGCTGCACACAATTCTGCCCGAACCGGTTGTCATAGACGGAAGCGGCGAAGGAAGCGGCCCACCTGAATTTGTTGCCACGCGAAGCCCCGAGGGCGACGTTCGCCTGCGCGGGCGTATTCCAAATGAGCGAACCCGCACAGCGACCGAGAGTGTGGCGAAGGCTCTGTTTGGCAGTTCCACTATTACTGACGCAATGCGTATTGATGCTGAACTTCCAAGGGGTTGGTCTACCCGGGTCTTGGCCTCACTTGAGGCACTGGCACAGCTTAACAGTGGCTCAATCGTTACCCAGCCTGACGTTGTTGATATTCGGGGCATTACAGGCGACCCCGATGCCCGCGCAGAAATTGCGCGTATATTGTCAGAGAAACTTGGGGCCTCTGAGGATTACCGTATCTCAGTTATGTACGAGGAAAAGCTGAACCCGCTGGCAAATATTCCAACGCCCGAGGAATGCGTAGCACAGATCAATCAGGTTCTGGGTGTTCAACAAATTACCTTTGCTCCCAGTTCCGCCGACATCGATGTTGTGGCCCGTACATCTATTGATAACATTGCTGAAATCATGAAAACCTGTTTGGATGTGGCCATGGAAATAGGCGGCCACACCGACAGTCAGGGCCGCGAAATAATGAACCAGGCCCTAAGCCAAGCCCGCGCCGAGGCCGTTGTAAACGCGCTATTGGCGCGACGTATTCTGACGTCAAACCTGACTGCCAAAGGTTTTGGAGAGTCCCAGCCCCTGGCCGACAACGGCACCGAAGAAGGCCGCGATGCTAACCGGCGGATTGAATTCAAACTATTCGTCCCGGAAGATGAATCAGCCTCCCCTGAAGAAGGGGAAGCCTCGCTGGCTCCTGCCCATATAGACGAACCCGCAACTGAGTCACCAAACACAGAGAGTCACGATGAACAGAACTGAGTTTATTATCGCCACTGCGATTATCCTTTTCGTGGCATTCATTCTGGGCTGGTTTTCACATTGGCTGGTGAACCGGTTTATGCGGGTGTCGCAATCGGACATGGGTGAATTGGATAAGATGGCGCAACAACTGCATGAGGCCGAAGAACAGCGAGATCAAGCTGTCACCTATTTTCAGCAGCGCGAGTCCGAGATTTCCAACCAACACGCCCAGACCGAAGCAGAGCTTCGCGCGGCAATGGATGGTCTGCGTGATGCGCGTCAGGAAACGGAAGAACTGCGGGCCTATGTCGAGCGCGTTAAGCAGAACTAGGCTGGGGCGACTACCAACGCTTCAGCGCGTCCTCGTCCTCATCTTTTGCAGCCACCCATTCTTCCCCGGATAACGTCACTTCTTTCTTCCAGAAAGGCGCGCGGGATTTCAGGTAATCCATTAAAAAATCGGCCGCCTCAAAGGCAGCTGCGCGATGTGGTGCGGCTGTTATAACCATCATGATATTCTCACCGGGTGTCAGTTTGCCAAAGCGATGAATGATCAGGCTTGCGCTTAGGCTCCAGCGTTTTACGGCTTCTGCTTCAATCGCTTCAATGGCCGGCCCTGTCATGGCGGGGTAATGTTCAATTTCCATGTATCGCAATCCACCCGCCACGTTCCGCACCACGCCGGTAAAAGTCACGATAGCACCTGCTTCGCCGCCGGATACCTTGAATGCTGACAACTCGGGCCCCGGTTCAAAGGCCGCGTTCTGGACCCGGACCACCATTCTTAGCCGCCGGTCATTGGTGGGAAAAATGCGATTTCGCGGGCGTCGGTTATGGGCGAACTAAACTCTGCAAGCTCTTGATCTATTGCAACCCTAAGCGCGGACACATCTGAAAAGGCCAACGCATAGCGTTCTTCCCGGGCCTTTAGTTCCTCAACCAGATCCGAAACCGTCACGGCCGAAGTTTCCACCGCTTCTTTTGGGATTCCAATCCGTTCCCGAACCCAGGCGAAATACAGCACGTCGATCATGGGTCATCTTTCAGGAATGGGAGCGATTTTCGGAAATAATCCAACCCACTGAGCAACGTCAATGCTGCCGCCAGCCAAAGCAGCCAAAGCCCAATACGTCCGGACCATAACGTGCCGTAATATTTCCAGGTAACACCCAGAAAATCTTCTTCATCGCCAAATAATATGTCCGAAACAATGTCGCGATCCATCCCCAAAACGGACATGCCAAAATAGTGTTCGAACACTCCCTGGCCAAACAACACCGCGATGGCCACCATCTGTACGGTTGTTTTCCATTTCGCCAGCACCGTCACCTTCAGAGTTCCAGCGGTATCGCCCAGGAATTCTCGCAGCCCTGAAACGAACACTTCCCGAAACAGAATAATCGTAGCGGGCAACAACAAAACCTGTGACTGGCTTGAAAAGCCGATGATCACCATCAGCGCAATAACTACCATCGCTTTGTCAGCAATAGGATCCAACATGGTGCCAAATTTGGTTTCCTGTTTCCAGCTGCGCGCAAGATGCCCGTCTAACCAGTCGGTCAGAGCCGCCAGAATGAACAAGACCAGAGCGAACCAATCCGCCCAAGGTCGGGTGAAATACAGGAACATAATTGCGACGCCGGGGGCTGCAAAAAGTCGCAGCAAAGTCAGGGTATTTGGAAAATTCATCTTCATGCTATGTTGGTAGCGCTTTCAAGGCAGAGGGGGAAGTCTGTGATCACCCTTTGTCATGAAAATAGTCGTACACTGTTTCGGCGACCTTGTCAGAGATCCCTTCAACTGCTTTCAAATCCACCAACCCGGCCCGGCTGGCCGCTTTTGCGCTGCCAAAATGTGCCAGCAATGCACGTTTACGCGCCGCACCTATTCCCGGCACATCATCCAATGGGGTCGCACCGATTACCTTTGAGCGTTTCGCCCGGTGTGTACCTATCGCAAACCGGTGCGCTTCATCCCGAAGGCGCTGAATGAAATAAAGGACCGGATCATTATGGCGCAGTGCAAATGGCCGCGCGCCCTTGCGGTAAAATTCTTCCTTCCCCGCATCACGATCCACACCCTTAGCCACACCGATCATCGGAATATCCGAAACACCTTCTTCTTCCATAATTTCGGCAACAACTGAAACCTGCCCAGCCCCACCATCGATAAGCAGCAGATCGGGCCAGGTATCACCCTTACGCTCGGGGTCTTCCTTTAGCAGGCGGCGAAAGCGGCGGCGCAGAACTTCTTTCATCATGCCAAAATCGTCGCCGGGGGTAAGGTCTTCACCGCGTATATTGAATTTTCGGTATTGGCTTTTGATATACCCTTCCGGGCCAGCAACAATCATCGCGCCAACCGCGTGTGCGCCCTGAATATGTGAGTTGTCGTAAACCTCAATCCGTGCCGGGGGAGCATCCAGTTCAAACGCTTCTGCCACACCATTTAACAGTTTCGCCTGCGTCGCTGTTTCGGACATTTTGCGCGCAAGGCTTTCGCGGGCATTGCGAAAAGCAAACCCAACCAGTTCTGCCTTTTCGCCGCGAAGAGGAACCGCCAGATCAACTTTGTGGCCAGCTTTTTGCGTTAGCGCCTCTTGCATCAGGTCCGGATCTTCAATCGGATTACTGAGCAAAACCAGCTTTGGCGGTTCTTTTTTATCATAAAACTGGCCGACAAACGCTTGCAGAACCTCTGAGGCTTCAGCACCCGACCCGGTGCGCGGATAGTATTCACGGTTTCCCCAATTCTGGTTTGCCCGGATGAAAACAACCTGAACGCAAGCCTGCCCGCCTTCCATATGCAACGCGACGACGTCCGCCTCGGCCACGCCTTGCGGGTTAATGCCCTGCGCTTGCTGAACCTGTGTTAATGCCTTGATACGATCGCGCATGGCGGCTGCGCGTTCAAATTCCAGTGCGGCACTGGCCTCATTCATCGCATTTGCCAGCTCTGCCTGAATACTGGTCGACTTACCCTGCAAAAACAGCTCTGCATCTGTGACCAGCGCTGTGTATTCTTCTTCGCTGATCTTGCCCACGCACGGGGCAGCGCATCGTTTGATCTGGTACAGCAAACAAGGCCGGGTCCGGCTGTCAAAAACCGCGTCCGTACAATTGCGCAGCAAAAACACCCTTTGAAGCTGGTTAAGCGTTCGGTTGACGGCACCGGCACTGGCGAAAGGGCCGTAGTAGCTGCCCGCTTCTTTCTTGGCACCCCGGTGCTTTTTTATCTGCGAGAACTTGTGCGTTCGTGACACCAATATATTTGAAAAGCTTTTATCGTCGCGCAACAAGACGTTGTATTTAGGCTTAAGCTGCTTGATCAGGTTCTGTTCCAGCAACAACGCTTCGGTTTCGGTTCGCGTCGTCAGGAACATCATTGATCTGGTCTGCAATATCATCCGGGAGATGCGTTCGGAATGACCGGTCGGGTTCGCATAGTTCGACACCCGCTTTTTCAGATTGCGGGCTTTGCCGACATACAATACCGCGCCGATGTCGTTCAACATCCTGTAAACGCCGGGCGAATTGTCCAGTTTGTTCAGATACCCCTGAATACAATCATGACCGGTGAGTGCGGTTGGCATATTTTCGCTCTTCAGTTTATCTGACCGTTTAGAGAATGGCGATTCCTAGCAGGGCTGCAACCTACGATCCACATAAGCAAGAGAAAACATGTCCACCAAACCTGTGGATAAACCTGGTGGTAAGTTTCCTTCAATCAGGTTTTTTCGTTAGTTTTGGCCCATTTCGTTGAAATGCCTAAAATTTAGGCACCATTCTAAGGCATTGTTTTTATTGATATAAATAAATATTTTTATTCAAATCACTGATAACATTAACAAATTCGTAACAGATTCGTGAGCGATTGAGCGTCGGTGCACAAGTCAAGTGAGAACCATGGAAAAACCTGCGTCATTTTACTCGGTTCCGAGAACATCCGCCGTTTTCCAGCCAAGATGCTGACCACCATCAACACTTAGCAATTGGCCGGTCACAGCGCTCGCATCAAGCAGGTAACGTAACGCAGCGTTGATATCGTCAGGGTTAGCGCCACGTTGCAATACCGTGGCCGCGCGCTGACGCGCAAAGTGGCTATCAGACTGACGTGCGCCGATCACCGTTGGCCCCGGCGCTATGGCATTCACCCTGATTTTGGGGGCCAGCGCCTGTGCAGCGGTCTGTGTCAAAGCCCAAAGACCCATCTTCGCAATTGTGTAGGTCATAAATTCCGGGGTCAACTTAAGCACACGCTGATCCACCATATTCACAACCATAGCCTGAGCGAGCATTTCTCCATTGCCGTCCAAACTTGGGCCCGGCGCCGCAGCAGCGAAAGCCTGTGTCAAAATGAACGGGGCGCGCAGGTTCGATCCAATGTGACGATCCCAGCTTTCACCGGTAGCAGTTTCCAGCGTGTCATATTCGAAAATCGAGGCATTATTAACCAACACACTAAGCGGGCCACCAAGAGCATCCGACGCCCGACCAACCAGTGCGTGTGCCTGATCTTCGTCAAGCAGGTCCGCCTGCAAACTATGTGCCTTTTGGCCCAATGCCTGAATTTCACGCACAACTTCATCGGCTTCATCACCGGAGGTGGCGAAATGAACGGCCACATCATACCCGCGCTCTGCCAGACACAGCGCCATTGCCCGGCCCAACCTTTTGCCTGCACCGGTTACCAGTGCCCGTTTTACCTTCATCTGTGCGCCCCCCGGTTCGGCCCGGTCATACTAACACCGAAACTATATACGCAATGTATAGACCGGTTAATACCACACCCCATATCCGGGTCAGGTTTTGACGGAAGAATACGAAAGGGACCAACAGCAAAGTGGCCCCGGCCATCACCCAAATATCGTATCTGAGTATCTGCTGCGAAACAGGGATTTCGCCAAAGAATGCAGCAACGCCGATTATACCCAACAGGTTTGCCATATTGGAGCCAATGACATTGCCAAGCGCCACGTCAGCCTGTCTGCGAAATGCCGCGGAAACTGTCGTTGCCAATTCGGGAAGTGACGTTCCAATTGCGACAAGTGTCAGGCCAATTACAGTTTCGCTGATACTGTATTCCCGCGCGATTTCTGTGGCGCTATCCACCAGAATATCAGCCCCCAAAGGCAGGCCGATCATGCCAAGCACCAGATAGGTAATAATTTTCCACCACGGGGCCTCTGCGTCGACATTTTCCACCTCTTCATGGTCGGTGCGACGTTGCCGGCGCGCGGAATAGATCGCGTGTGCCATAAACAACAAATAGAGCCCCAACAGGGCGCTGCCATGGATCCAGGTGATTGGCGCAAGGAACGCAAATACAACAAATAGCGCCGTTCCAAACAACATTTGCAGGTAACTGCTGCGGGTTTCACATGATGACGTGCCAAGCCCCACCAAGAGGGCCGGCACTCCAAGAACCAACAAAACATTAGCGATGTTAGAGCCAACCACATTACCAATAGCGATGCCCGGCGCACCTTCCCTAATGGCACTGATTGAAATCAGCAGTTCAGGCGCAGATGTACCTATGGCAACGATTGTCAGGCTTACAATCAGCGCCGGCACCCCGAGACGCAGGCTGACATTCACAGCACCGCGTACCAGCACATCACCCGCCAGAACCAGAATTACCAGCCCAAGAAGCGCACTAAGCATGTCCATGCGCTAGCTTTTCCCTTCGGAACAGTCGCAGGCCTTTTTGGAAAACTTGTATCGACCACATTTAGGACATTTGGCTGCCTCCAGGCGTTTTTGACCCGGAAACTTCAATTTCCCAAACATCGCCATGATCAGCATACCGATCAGAAACAGGGATACAGCTTTGACCATAAATTACAGCCCATACCGGGCAAATTGCGCCTGTTCATCCAACCCGTAAATTGCATCGTCGACGATCTGGGTGCCAAAACGGGCCAGGAAGGGCCGTTTTTGATTGTAGAGTACCAATCGTACCTTGTCTCCAAAGCGTTCCTTCATTTTTGGAACCAGATGACCAAGCCCGTCCGCCAACCCAAGATCAACACCGTTCTGACCGACCCAGAATTCACCGGTGAAAAGTGATTTGTCGTCTGCGAGCTTACTGCCACGACGCGATTTAACCTGATTGATGAAGGTTTCGTGCATTTGGTTCAACAGGGCGCTAAGCCGTTTAACATCCGCGGGTTTCTCGGGCTGAAACGGGTCAAGCATACTTTTGGATTTACCGGCGGTGTGGACCCGGCGTTCAACACCATGGCGCCCCATCAGTTCATGGAAACCAAAGTTAGACGATACAACACCAATTGAGCCAACGATCGAGCTTTGATCAATCCAGATTTCATCCGCTGCGGTCGCAAGCCAATAACCCCCTGATGCTGCCACATCTTCGACAAAGGCAAAAACCGGGATGTTTTTGTCATCCGCCAACCGGCGTATGCGGGCGGCAATTAGCGATGATTGCACAGGTGATCCACCCGGCGAGTTTATCGACAAAGCAACAGCGGTTGGTTTGCCCCTTTTAAACGCCCGCTCAATCATTGTTGCCAGGCCAATATCATTCAACGACGCGCCACGACCCCCGGCGGCAATCACACCGTTCAGGCGAATAACTGCGACCACAGGGGGGGACTTAACAAATGGGATCCATCTTTTCATGGGAGTGATGTAGAGTGCTGCGCCCGGATGAACAAGATTGCCCGACAACAAACACGGGCTACGAGCAGAAATTCCCTGAGCAACACCCGTGAACGTCACAAAAATGACCAATTCCGGGCCGCAATAAAGACACAGTCGAAAATCATGGTCTGAGCAACTCTTTTTATCTGCTCGATGAGAGGTGCCATGATTGCCCGCTGCCTGAAACCGGCTGCAAAACTATCTGTGTTTGCAGCTACCGCCCTAGTAATTTCGCTTGCAACTGCGCAAGCGCAGTCCTGTTCGCGCGCCGGATTGCCCGCAAGTGCTGCGCAAGTTGTCCCGACAAATAACCTGAACCAATCGTTATTTAATCAGGCTGTTCTTTCGGAAGTCAATTTCGCGCGCTGCAAAGCTGGTTTGAGCCCAGTTCAGTTGGCCGCCGGATTGATGGATGTCGCGGATAAGCACGCAAACTGGATGGCCCGCAAAGGTACACTAAGTCACCGCTCCACTGTTCGTGGCCAAACATCTGTTCAGGAACGGGTTCTTGCATCCGGTTTGAATGTGCGGCGCGGTTCTGAAAACATCGGCAATCTTCCTCGCTACCAATTTGGTGGCTCCAGAAAAATATTTGTCAAAAACAGCGCCCGCTGTGAGTTCACGACAACTTCGGGTCGCCAAATCTCTCCGCACAGCTATGCGACACTTGCATCTGAAATCGTTGGAATGTGGATGGACTCTTCTGGACACCGCAAAAATGTGCTGGACAGAAACGCTACAGCCATAGGTAGTGCGCTTGGGTATGATGCCAGCGCCTCATTTTGCGGGCAATATTTTCTAAGCCAAAATTTCGCTGGATAAATTCCCAATTTTGGTGTTGGCTGAGCAATCTTTATAAGGTTTCGCTGTTGCCAATTCATTTCTGGGGGAATTGTCGTGCGTTTTGATCATGTTATAGGTGCTTGGGGCATCCGAATCTCAGTTACGGCCGCATTAGCCGTCACCATAATTGGTGGGCCAACTGTTGTTGTCGCACTTGTGCCTGTACTGCCCCCTGTTGTTGTTACCGATCCAGGTCCACAACCCAGATACGGCCCGGGGATTCCATATATTTCTGGGCGTTTAGGCGGCGCACAACAGTCACCGACTGATGCGCCCACAGGAAATGTGGTTCCGGACGATTTCTGCCTGCCAGGAAAGTTTGAGGATTGTGGCGACCATCTGCGTGACCAACCTGACAACGCGACCACCACAAACGACGGCCCGGTTTTTATTGACCTGGGAAATTCAGCCTTTACCGGTGCACGGCAAAGTGGGTGGATTAGCGGCCAGTCCCGCCAAACTGATGACAATGCTGCGTCCGAACAAACTAGCGCATTGGCTTTTTCCATAGGTGGTGATCGGCAATTTGGTGAACGTTTTCTTCTGGGCGCTATGATCGTTAGAACCGATACGACCCTGGATTTTAATCTGACCGGCATCGAAGACCAATCCAGTGGTTTTCTTGCGGGGCCTTACTTTGCTTTCCAGCTTTCCGAAGATTGGGTACTTGATGGCCGGTTCCTGTTAGGCACAAGCGACCACACAATTAACACCGCCGGCGTTCAAACTGGTAGTTTTCAAGGAGATGAAACCTTTGGTGCACTGCGTATTTCTGGAACCTTCAACACCAGCAACTGGCGGCTACATCCGTCGATGGAGCTGGCTAACCTGACAACAAGTGAGGACGCCTATACTGATGCTCTACGTGGGGCAATCGCTGCCAGTGATACATCAGAAACGTTCGTAACGGCAGCCGTTCTTGCTTACTATAACGGGCTGGGTGCACTGACCCCATATGTTGGCTTGGAAGCGACGCAATCTGTTGGCGGGGGGGGGGACTTTTTTGGGACTTTCCGGGCAGGTATGGCGACAACTTTTGGCAATGGTGCGATATTGAATATCGACTATGCCTACGGAGCAATCGGGCTTTCAAATGTGGATGACCAGCTTATTTCACTTCGCGTCGAAATCCCATTCTAACGACCAACTGCTAGCTTTGGCATCTCTGTTTCAAGCTCATTTTGTACTTTTGGTAGCTCTATTAACCTGACTTGCCCTTCCACTTCTATGGCGACATCTGCATCATGTGGCAGTGCCTCCCATCCGGAAACACCAACTACAAGTGTCTTATTATTTTCGCGCGCGACAATCGCAATATGGCTTAGCCAACCCCCAACCTCTGCGATAACTCCGCCCGATTTTAATACATATGGCAACCAATTAGGATGGACAAAACTACAGGCCAGTATGTCGCCAACTTTAAAACCTATCAGTTTTTCGCCGCTTTCCGCCTGCTCGCGCGAAGTTTGATACACCCGACCAACAGAACGCTTATCACCAGATACACGTTTGCCCAAAAGGCTATCCCCCTTTGCCGCTCCGCTCACCGAGACGCCAGCAATCGCCGCTTCCAGCTGCGCCATTGTAAGGGTGGATGGCAGCGCCTTTTGCTTTAACAACTGGTCCCGCTGCTGTCGCCTTGCCTTAGCAACAGAACTGAGCGACGTATTAAACCGGCTTACCTTTCCCAGTTCCTCTAACGTGAGGTAGTGGATCAACCCTTCATACCCAAGGCCCTGGTCAAGCGCTTCCAACCCACGACGGATTTCTGCCAGAAAACGCAGTGCCTGATGTTTCGCGGCGTCTTTTAACGATTGATAGCTCTGGGCGGTTTCAATTACTGATCGGACAGTTTCCGTCTGGTTTTCATCCAGCTTTGGTCGTTCATTCTTGCCAACCCCAACATCCGCGGCGGCCAGCAATCCTTCGAGCTGTTGGGTATTTTCCCAATATCGCAAGTCTGACAATTCATAGTCGTGCGGCGCGCGGTGACCGAAATATTCCAATAATTTCTCACGCCGCAGATCATTATCATTGGCGTCGACAAAACGAAGCAGGCTTGCTGGGCTGACACCGCCGCTTGCCATAATCAACGCGGCCGCATCCAGCTTTTCACGATCACAAAGCTCAACAGCGCGCTGCACATAATAACCAGCCGCGATATTCACAACTTCAACTTCCACATGAATGTCGGAAATAAACTCCTCAAAAAGTTCTGTCACAATGCCGGGTAGTAGTTCGGTTTCAATCACAGAAAAGTCTGTGGCGTTTAACTGTGCCAATCGCCGATCTAATTTCGGCAAAAAATCGTGTTCATAGCTGTCAGCAACTTCATCTGGATTGCTGTCAAAATGTTTGCGCATCTTACGGGGGACGTTGAGCGCTGTTCTAGATTTTCGTGCAACGTCAGAATACAAACGACCAAACACAGTCGTCAGGTGACTTTCGTTGCCCGGATTGTAGCGCACTCCAAGCCGTGCGCAGGCTAGCCCAACACTACCATCTTGTGACCAGAGGGCTTGCATATAGGATAGCGAAAGCGGTGTCGGCCTTGGCAAAACTTCGGACATTTCATCCTGAACCAGCAAAGGTTGATCCGAGGCGCGTGAACCTGCAATTTCAATTAACCGCGACCACTCAGACAGGATCATGTCATTCGTCTCGGCCTTCAATGTTGTAATGTTTCGGCTTTGCACAATTGCAAACTTGCCCGCACAATAGGTCCATTCGATATCTTGGGGGCCGTCGAAGAACTGTTCAATCTTTCTACCCATTTCCAGCAGCGGCGTAAAATCCATCGGCGCAGCCCCATCAAGCAAAGCCATGGTTGAACGCCCAAACCGACACGTTGTCGGCACCACACGCCCAGAGACCAGATCCTCTGCTATTCCTTTGGCGAACTCCACCATCGCAATCCCCGGCTGCTGTGGATCAGCTGTAAAAAGCACACCGGCAAATTCAGGCTGCACCATTCGCTGGATCAAAATATTACCCCGACCGCCATCCGCGTAGGCACGGGTGTGTAGCGCATTGAAGGAAGCGGAAACATCTTCAATCGCCTGAACAAGGCCGGATGCCGTTACATCAAGCCTGCTTTCAAAGACACCGGCAAAGCTCAGGTTATCGCCGTCTTCTGCGGTGGCAGAGCTTCGTACAGCGACAGCGTTTGAGCCGAAGAACCTGTTGATACGATTGGCTATTTTCGCTCGCTGTTGGTCTGACGCTTTCGCAAATTTGTCCAGAAATCTATCGCCCAGAACAACGCCACCCGGAACCGGAAAGCCCGCCCTGGACAGTTGCGACAATCGCAGGGCCTTATTCCCGGCATTGCCCAGCAGCCCGGTATATTTCAACGGAATAATACCGTCGTAAAACCGGGTCACAAAAATTTGCTGGGTGAACGCCGCAACTTTGTTGGTAATTCGAC
>VAPM010408094.1_pt1 | contig 16090 bp, 14 predicted proteins | sample 3395091 | NCBI WGS metagenome assembly VAPM01 (sample SAMN08290445, study PRJNA428436) | hydrothermal vent metagenome | isolation source: Deep-sea hydrothermal vent chimney 3 | place: Pacific Ocean: Juan De Fuca Ridge | reverse complement strand
GGTATTTTTCCAGCGCCGGAAGTTGTTTGGCCAGCTCATCAAAAACAAAACGGGGGGCCGGGTGCTTTGGTTCACCAATCGACAAAGCAATATGTGTTAATGAAGCGGGTGGGGTAACCCCTTTTTTCAGTGCGTTAAGCTTTTCAAAAGGGTAGGGGAATAGAGAATTAAGGTCAGGATTCATTAGCGTGTTTGTTATATAGTGAGATAGCACTATTATATTGTCTGTTATCTTTAGATGACAGAAAAAAATAAAAGAAATCATTCAATATGTATAAAATGAAAAATACAGCACTGCTTGCATCGCTGAGTTTATTGGTTGCCGCAACCTTATGGGGAGTGTTCTGGTATCCGTTACGCTGGCTTGAGTCACAAGGAGTTGATGGCCTCTGGGCAACGCTGCTTATTTATATTGGCACCTGTGTTTATTTTATTCCACATTTCAGACAAAGCTTTAATGAAATTCGAACCCGCCCAGTATTAATGTGTGTGCTGGCTGTTTTTGCTGGTTGGACAAACATTGCTTTTTTTCTGGCAATAATTGATGGTGAAGTGGTACGGGTATTATTGCTTTTTTATATGTCGCCAATTTGGGCCATTTTGCTGGCGCGTTTTATCCTTAAAGAATATTTGGCGTGGCAAAATTTTGTAGCACTGGTGGTGGCGTTGGTTGGTATGTTAATTATGTTATGGCAGGCCGATATGGATTACCCCTGGCCAACTAAAACATCCGACTGGTTGGCGCTTTCTTCGGGTATGGCCTTTGCTGTTACCAATGTGGTGATGCGAATGGCGCAAACTATTTCACCTCGTACCAAAGCGATTGTCGGCTGGTACGGTGTGCTAATCGTTTCATTGTTTTTACTTATTATGTTGCAGGTGCCACTCGGGAAAATTGAGCAGGTAACCTTGCTAATTGCCTTTGCTATTGGCGCCATTATGGTTGTGGTGATGACTTTGGCGGTTGCTTTTGGTGTATCGCACTTACCCGTACAGCAGTCGGCTGTTATTTTGCTATTTGAGGTGGCTGTGGGGGCGATATCGGCGTATTTGCTTATTGGTGAAACCATGGTGGCAAGAGAATGGCTGGGGGGTGGCTTGATTCTGGCTGCGGGTTTGTATGTGTCGTTTGAGAAAGAGGATAAAACTTAGTGATTAAGGTTACACGATTATTGCATTCAACTATTTTGGTGCATGATTTGTCTCAAGCCATTGAATTTTATGAAGGATTGCTTGGGCTCTGTGCTGACGAGTCTCGTCCTGATCTGGGTTACCCGGGTAAGTGGTATAACCTGGGCGGGCAGCAGATCCATTTGATGGAATTGGCCGATCCTGAAAAATTAAAAGGTATTCAAGTAGATAGGCTAGAACATGCAGGGCGAGATAGGCATATTGCGGTTGAGGTGGATTCGCTGGAAAAGTTAGCTAAACTTTTAGACTGTTCCGGTATTAACTTTACAATGAGCCGTTCAGGGCGGCAGGCATTGTTTTGTCGAGATCCGGACGGTAACGGTCTTGAGTTTATTCAAGCAAGCTAGTTTTTAATTATAAATATATAACACCTGAAATAAAGTTGGATTTTATGAGCGAGTCGGTAGTTAAAGCGCCAAACAAGTCAGTTTCACTACAAACCTTAAAACTCCCTACTGTTTCTCAGCAGGGAATGAAAGCATTAGAAATGATTAGTGCAAAAGATTTAAAATTTAAAGAGCTGGAATCTATTTTATCTTCTGATCCCATGCTGATGGGGATTTTAATTAAATATGCAAATTCCCCTATGTATCGTCGGCATGTTGAAACAACCAATGTTCGCCAGGCAATGAATTTACTGGGAGTGGATATTGTAAAGTCCGCTATATTAATTTGCACCATGCGTTCATATTGCGAGCCGAGCAACCCGGCAAAGGAAATGCTTTGGGAAAAGTCAAAGCATCTTTCTCTTATGGCAAAGCTGCTGGCGCGAAAAACATCACGTAAACTTGCTGATGAAGTTGAGCTAACAGCAATGATGTCGGAAATGGGCGGGTTTGTTTTAAGTACCAATTTTGTAGATGAATATCAAACCGTTGTTGCCCAGGCAAAGGAAAAACAAATAGCGATTGAAGATGAGGAACTCTATTATTTTGGTCTGAATCGTGCAGATGTAACGGCGTTAACGCTGGAAAAGCTGCGCTTGCCGCAAACCACACTGGAAGTTCTAGATGGGTATTATAAAAGAGAAATTCCTGATGAAGCTAAAACAGAAGCAGACAAGCAACTTGTTATTCTTAAGCTGGCTTCGGTTTTAATCGCTTATGAATCTAAAAGGGAACTTATTAAAAAAGATTCACTTTGTTTGTCGCTATTTGAAATTGCAGGGTTGGCGGACATAAATATTGACCGGTTAATGGACGCGTATGCGGATGAAGTTGCCGAAGGGGTTTCATTTTAAAGTGCCTGGTCAAGCTGGTTGCATATATTGTCAGCCAGTTCCTGTTGTTCTGATTCTGAAAGTTTTTTGCCCTGTGCATTTGTTATATTAAAGATATCTTCAATGCGCTCGCCATAAGTGGCTATTTTTGCTGAAATGATGTTTGTTTTGCAGTTGTCCAGAATCATTGCAAGTTGAGACAGTATGCCTGTTCGATCATAGGATTTAACCGTCATTATCGTAGTATGCACGTTAGTGTTATTGTCAAATAAAACACCAGTGGCAAATTTAAATTGTTTTTCACGCCGGCCAATAAAAATATTTTCTTTGGTTTGCTGTCTGCGTTGTTTTAATTCGATTTGTTCTTTTATGCTATTTTTAATTTTGTTGCACAGGTCATTTTCAATGGTTGCTCCTGTCGGGTTCTGAATATGATAAGAGTCCAGCGCATAGCCGTGTCTGGACTCAATAATACGTGCATCAATTACATCAATCCTGAAATATTCAAGTACCGACATAATGGTTGAGAACAATCCTGTGTAGGTTGGTGTATAGATAAATAAGCTGATCACGTTATGTTTTTTCGAATGTCTGAATATAACGACTGTTTCTTTATTGGCTTCGCTTAAAATAGCGCTTGTTTGCCAACTAATTTCAGATGCGGTGTGGCGTGTAAAATAATCGTCATTAAATTTTTGCCATAAATTATTAATTGTATTCACTTCATGTTGTTCAGTCAGCGACTCAAGCGCAAGCCGTTTGTTTTCTGTTACCAGTTCGGTTTTCAGGGTCGGGTTTTCCAGCCCTTTGCGCAGAACGGCATGGGTTGCGCGGTATAAATTTTTGAGCAAGGAATCTTTCCACGAATTCCATACCGAGTCACTGGTAGCGCGGATATCTGCCACGGTTAACAGGTACAGATATTTCAGGTGGATAATATCGCCAACCTGCTGTGCAAATTCATAGATTATATCCGGATCGCTGATGTCTTTCTTTTGTGCCGTGGCCGACATCAGTAAATGGTTTTGAATAATCCATGCAACCAGCTTTGTATCGTAGTCACTTAAATCGTGCAGCTTGCAAAATTCGGTTGCATCGATTGCACCCAGCGTTGCATGGTTGCCACCACGTCCTTTGGCAATATCATGGAATAATGCAGCAATAAGAATCAGTTCCTGTTTGGGAATAGTGCTGATAAGTTCACTGGCTAAAGGGAATTCATGAGAAAACTCCGGCACAGTAAAGCGCCTCAGGTTTCTTATCAACATAATGGTGTGTTCATCGACGGTGTAAATATGAAATAAATCATGCTGCATCTGGCCTACAATTTTTTCAAATACCGGGATGTAAGCCGCTAAAACACCGTAGCGATTCATTCTGCGTAATTCATGTGTAATACCGTGGCTTTGTTTGAAAAATTCGATAAATAAACTTCGGCAACGTATGTCCTGACGGAATTTACTATTAATAAGGTGGCGGTGTGATCGTATCAGCCGAATCGTGTTGGCGCGCACACCTTTTAATTCCGGGTTTTGTGCCAGGATCAAAAAAACTTCGAGTAGTGCGAAAGGGTAAGACTTAAAAACAGAGTCAAAGGTCACCTCCAGATAACCTTTGATTGATTGAAACCGGTTGTTAATAGGTTTTGGTTTACTGGTTTTTTTTGCAAGCAGTATTTCTTCTTCAAAGAGTTGTAATAACATCTCGTTAAGCCGACTAAGATCCATCACGGTGCGGTAATACTGTTTCATAAACAGTTCAACGGCCAGGCTATTGCGTGTATCGGTGTAACCAAACAGCTTTGCCAGTTTGCGTTGATGGTCGAATAATAAACGATCTTCACGTCGATGGTTAATCAAGTGAAGCCCATAGCGAACTCGCCATAAAAAGGCCTGGCCGTTATGCAAGTCGTTATATTCTTCCTGGGTAAGAAAGCCGTGTTGAATAAGTTGCTCTAATGTTTCGACATCAAAATGGCGTTTGGCAACCCAGCCAATCATTTGTATGTCACGTAAGCCGCCGGGACTTTCTTTTATGTTAGGTTCGAGGTTGTAGGCAGAGTCGTTATAACGTTCATGTCTTTTTATTTGCTCCTCAAGTTTGGCACGAAAAAACTTGTCACTTGGCCATATTTTCTTTGGGGAGCATTTTGTTTTTTGTTCATTAAATAATTTTTCCGAACCAATAAGTAAACGGGACTCCTGAATATTAGTGGCAACGGTAATGTCATTCTTCGCCTCGGCAACACATTCTTTTACGGTACGAACGCTATGGCCAACTTCAAGGCCAATGTCCCATAAGAATGTAAAAAACTGGCTAATGGATTCGTTAAGATCTTTGTTGGGTTTTTTTATGAGTAGTAACAGGTCAATATCCGATGCGGGATGTAATTCACCTCGACCGTAACCACCAACTGCAACCAGTGCTATGTCCGGTTGTTGTTTTTCATTAAAAAACAGTGGCCAGGCCAGGGAGAGTAATTTATCGGTCAGTGCGGCATGTAAATAGATTAATTCGGTTGCCGCACGACCTGAATTAAAGCGTTCGGTTAAAACATCGAGATAGTGCTTTCGTTGGGCTTTGAAAACCGGAATGGGGCTGTTTTGTGATTGTAATTGTTGTTGCAGCGCGGCTTCATCAAATAAATCTTTTTCAATTTGAATTTGCTGCATTTAAAAGCTTTCCTCTTGGCGTTTCGTTAAAACTTCGTGGCTGGTTTCTGTTACTAGAATGGTGTGCTCCCATTGTGCAGAGAGTGAATGGTCTTTGGTGACCACCGTCCAGCCATCTTTTAATAATTTTACGTTACGCTTGCCAACATTGATCATCGGTTCGATAGTAAAAATCATACCCGGTTCCAGCGTAATCCCCGTACCGGCCTTGCCATAATGCAGAACCTGAGGGTCTTCATGAAATTTAATACCAATACCGTGGCCACAATATTCACGAACAACAGAGTAATTATTTGCCTCGGCATGGTTTTGAATGGCATGGCCAATATTACCAAGGTGGATGCCGGGTTTGACCAGATCAATCCCGATGCACATACATTCATAGGCCACTTTGGCCAGTCGTTTGGCGATAATGCTGGGTTCGCCGACAAAAAACATTTTACTGGTATCGCCATGGTACAGATCTTTGATAATGGTTATATCAATATTAATCATGTCGCCTTTTTTCAGATGCTTTTCGTTCGGGATGCCGTGACAGATAACATGGTTTACCGAGGTACAAATAGACTTTGGAAAACCGTGGTAGTCCAGCGGGGCGGGAATGGCCTTTTGGGTATTAACGATATAGTCATGGCAGAGGCTATCGAGCTCATTAGTGGTGATACCAGGTTTTATGTGTGGTTCAATGTATTCGAGTACATCGGCGGCTAATTTACCGGCAATGCGCATTTTTTCAATTTCTTCGGGGGTTTTAATAATTGCGGCCATAAGGTTGGTTTAAATCCATAAATTCTGTAAGGTTGTAACTGATTGATTCAGTAAGAAAATCAATAATATACCAGTTGTTCGTTGTTGTCGTTAGATAATTATGGTATAAAGCGCGTGCTTTTAAAGCAAAACGAATGCTCGTTAAGAGTAAATTTACACGTACCACCAATACGTTGTCTCGGGTGCCCTTAAAACAGGGTTGGGATAATGGGTGATACGGAAGACTAAACCCTGTTAGGAGAATACACATGTCTGATGTTTCTATGCGTCAAATGCTGGAAGCGGGTGTCCATTTTGGCCACCAAACGCGTTTCTGGAACCCCAAAATGGCCCCTTTTATCTTTGGGGATCGTAATAAAATCCATATTCTGAATCTGGAAAAATCATTGCCGATGTTTGATGAAGCAATGAACTTTATTTCCAAACTCGTTGCAAATCGTGGTCGTGTTATGTTCGTTGGAACCAAGCGCGCAGCACAAAAAATTGTACGTGAAGAAGCAAGCCGTTGTGGTATGCCTTATGTTGATCACCGCTGGTTAGGTGGTATGCTTACTAACTTTAAAACAGTGAAGCAATCGATTAAACGCTTGAAAGAACTTGAGGCGATGGAAGCCGATGGCCGTTTTGCGCGTTTCAGCAAAAAAGAAGCCTTAACCATGACCCGTGAAATGACTAAACTCGATCGTAGTTTAGGTGGTATTAAAAACATGAATGGTTTGCCTGATGCATTATTTGTAATTGACGTTGGCCATGAAAAAATTGCCATTGCTGAAGCTAAAAAATTAGGCATCCCTGTAATCGGTGTTGTGGATTCAAACAACTCACCTGATGATGTTGATTATGTTATCCCTGGTAATGACGATGCGATTCGTGCGATTACTTTATACGCACAAGGCGTTGCTCGCGCTATTTTGCTTGGTCAGGAATCTTTAGCGAAAAATCCAGGTAAAGCGGCTGAAGATAAAGGTGACGAGAAAAAAGTAGCGAAGAAAAAAACAGCGAAGAAAAAAGTTGTTGCGAAAAAGAAAGTAGCTAAAAAATCTGACGACAAGTCTGAAGATAAAGTTGAAGAAAAAGCAGACTCATCTGATAAAGCAGAAGAGTCTAAAGCTGCATCAGAATAAAACTGTTCTGAAAAGTTTAAGGGGGCATCTGCCCCCTTTTTCTGTATATGCAGGTTTGAGTATTTATTTAATAGTTTAGCGAAAGCAACTGTTTTAAGCGTGAGTTTAAAGAATTTAAGAGGACATTTAAAATGGCAATTACAGCAGCATTGGTAAAAGAATTACGTGAACGCTCGGGTGCGGGCATGATGGAATGCAAAAAAGCGTTGGTTGAAACCGATGGTGATATTGAAGCAGCAATCGAATTAATGCGTAAGTCAGGTCAGGCAAAAGCGGATAAAAAAGCCGGACGTGTTGCAGCAGAAGGTTTAATTGCAATTAAAACAACAGACGATGCAAAAGCTGTGGCCATTGCAGAAGTAAACTGCGAAACAGATTTTGTTGCAAAAGAAGCTGCTTTTATTGAGTTTGTTGATAATGTTGCGGCGCGGGTACTGAGCGATAAACCTGGCAGTGTTGAAGCCTTAAGTGCAATGCCTGTTACCGATGGCGGCAGCAGCATTGATGAAACACGTAAAGAATTGATTAATAAAATTGGTGAGAATATGTCAGTACGTCGTTTTGAACGTATTGATGCAGTGGGTAATGTTTCCAGCTACAAACACGGTGTGCGTATTGCTGTGGTTGTGGATATTGAAAACGGTGATGACGAGCTGGGTAAAGATATTGCTATGCACATTGCTGCAAGCCGACCAAGCTGTATTTCAGAACAGGATGTTGATCAGGCTTTGTTACAAAAAGAACGTGACATTTTTGTAGCACAGGCAGCAGAAAGTGGTAAGCCTGAAAATATCATTGAGAAAATGGTAGAAGGTCGTATCAAAAAGTACTTAAAAGAAATTACCTTGATGGGACAACCTTTTGTAAAAGATCCGGACCAAACTATTGAACAGTTGTTAAAGTCGAAAGGCGCAACCATTCATAGCTTTGTACGTTATGAAGTGGGTGAAGGGATTGAAAAGAAAGTTGAGAATTTTGCGGATGAGGTTGCAGCCCAAATCGGTTCCTAGATTTGGCGAATCCTCAGAAGCCTGATTACGGCGTTGGACGAAAAATTTAAAATACTCATTTACTAAATGTAAACTCCGTTTTTAAATTTTTCGTCCGCCTTGTACTCAGGCTTCTGATAATCCGCGAAAGAGTGTACTAGTGTCATTGCGCACCCAAAGGGTATAAAAGCATAGCGCGGCAATCTGGTTTTACAGCGCTTTAATATAGTTAGTTTTGCTGAATATTTATAATTAAACAAAAGTGGAATAACAATGGCGACAAAATATAAACGCATTCTTCTTAAACTTTCTGGTGAAGCACTCATGGGCGAGCAGGACTTTGGTATTGACCCTAAAGTGCTTGACCGTGTTGGTGGCGAAATTAAGGAGCTAATTGATAACAAGATTGAAGTTGCGTTGGTGATTGGTGGTGGTAATATCTTTCGAGGTATGAGCCTTGCTGCATCGGGTATGAATCGCACTACGGGTGATCATATGGGGATGTTGGCAACCGTTATTAATGCGTTGGCATTACAGGATGCAATCGAACATCAGGGCTTGCAGGTTCGGGTTATGTCTGCACTGGCTATTAATCAGGTTTGTGAAGATTATATTCGCCGTCGTGCTGTTCGTCACCTGGAAAAAGGCCGCGTTGTTATTTTTGCTGCGGGTACCGGTAACCCGTTTTTTACAACGGATACTGCTGCAAGTTTACGTGGCACTGAAATAAATGCCGATATAGTATTAAAAGGTACACGTGTTGATGGTATTTATACTGCAGATCCGGAAAAAGATCCTGCCGCAACAATGTATGAAAAACTGGGATATGACCAGGTTATTGAAGAAAAACTGGCTGTGATGGATACCACAGCAATGGTGCTATGTCGTGACAATAAAATTCCGATTCGGGTTTTTAATATGAACAAGCCCGGGCTGATGCTAAAAATAGCGTTAGGCGAACCATTTGGGACATTAGTCGAATAATTAATTAACAGGCTTTATTAAAGCATGGGTGCATAATGTTAAACGAATTAAAAAAAGATGCGGATACACGAATGGGGAAAAGTGTTGAGTCACTAAAAGGTGAATTAACAAAAATACGTACAGGCCGTGCGCACCCGGGTCTTTTGGAGCATGTAATGGTTGATTACTATGGTGCGCCCACTCCTTTAAATCAGGTTGCTTCGATTTCTATAGCCGATTCCAGAATGTTAAACGTTGCTGCATTTGATAAAAGTATGGTGCAAGCAGTTGAAAAAGCGATTACTACTTCAGATTTAGGTTTAAATCCATCTTCAGCGGGCGATGTTATTCGTGTGCCGTTGCCTCCATTAACAGAAGAGCGCCGTAAAGATTTAATTAAAGTTGTTCGTCATGAAGGTGAGCAGGCAAAAATTGCGGTGCGAAATATTCGCCGTGATGTACTTGGTGATGTGAAATCGCTGGTTAAAGAAAAAGAAGCAACTGAAGATGATGAACGAAAATTTCATGATGACGTACAAAAAATTACCGATAAATATGTGGCGTTAATTGATGAAACGCTTAAAGAAAAAGAAAAAGACTTAATGGAAATATAGAAGCTTTATCTTAATATCAACTAAAGTGCGAAGTGCAAGAGTAAACAGATGTCGCCTGAGTCATTAACTATCGAAGGTGTAAAACCGGAGAAATATCCGCAGCACATTGTTGTTATTTTAGATGGTAATGGACGTTGGGCTGAACAACGTCATTCTCCACGTATTGTTGGCCACCGCGCTGGTGTTGAAACGGTTCGTAAGGTTGTACAAGATTGTTCGCGCCTGAAGATAAAAGCACTGACAGTTTTTGCTTTTTCGAGTGAAAACTGGCGGCGGCCAGAAAAAGAAGTCGGCTTCTTGATGGATCTGTTCTTAACATCTTTAAATAAAGAAGTTAACAAGTTACACAAAAATAATATTAAAATTCAATTCATTGGTGACACCTCTGCATTTAATGACAAGCTGCAGAAACGTATGCGTGATTCCGAGTTCCTGACAAGAAATAATACCGGTTTAGCTTTAAATATTGCGGTTAATTATGGTGGGCAATGGGATATTACACAGGCTATGAAGAAAATAGCCGTACAAATTGAAAATAAAGAATTATCCAGTGGCGATATCACAGCCGAAACTATTAAGCGTAATGTCTGTCTTAGTGACTTACCGGAGCCGGATTTGTTTATTCGCACTGGTGGTGAACAGCGCATCAGTAATTTCCTGATCTGGCAACTTGCTTATACCGAATTGTATTTTACCGATTTACTCTGGCCTGATTTTAACCAGGATGAATTATTTGAGGCGATTAAAACATTTGCAAATCGCCAGCGCCGCTTTGGCCAGACAAGTGCACAAGTTGATGCCAGTCCACAAGCTGAAGCAACAGGAACGAATAAATAGCAATGCTTAAACAACGTATTATTACTGCGTTAGTCTTAACCCCTTTTGTTGTTTGGGGAGTGTTTAGCTTGCCTGCGTTTTATTTCACGTTGTTTGTTTTAACTGTTGTTGCTCTGGCGAGCTGGGAATGGGCTCATTTGTCCGGCATTACGAATACATTTTCAAAACTGATTTATGCCATTGCTGCTGTTGCATCTCTAATGTTGCTGGTCTGGTATCTGGATATTAGCCATAATGATTTTTATATTTTAATGTACATTAGTATTTCCTGGTGGTTGTATCGTGTTGTTAGAATATTAATCTTCAGAAGCTCTGTGTCGTCAGCGGTATCTGCTGCTGGCAAGTTAAGCCTGGCCACTGCTGTAAGCAGTATCGTTGCACTGATTATTCCATTTTATGCAATCATTTATTTACGTGATGTTTATTCGTTTCATGGTTATTTGTTCTATTTGCTAATGCTGATTTGGAGTGTCGATGTTTTTGCCTATTTCTTTGGCAAGTATCTGGGTAAAAATAAATTAGCACCACAGGTAAGCCCGGGTAAAACATGGGAAGGTGTATACGGTGCCATGGTCGCTACCGTTTTTGCTGCGGTTATCGGTGCATTTTCGTTTGGTTTTACTTTGAACGAAGGTGTTGTTTTCTTTACCTTGAGTCTGGTTGTTGTTGTTATTTCAATTTTTGGAGACTTATCTGAAAGTCTGTATAAGCGCCAGAACGCGGTTAAGGATAGTGGTAATTTGCTACCAGGACACGGTGGAATGTTAGATAGAGTAGATAGCCTGTCTGCTGCTGCACCTTTTTATGTTACAGGGTTATCCGTGTTAGGATTTCTAAAATGATTGGCGTAACGATTCTGGGAGCGACTGGTTCAATCGGCACTAGTACGCTTGATGTGCTTGGCCGAAATAAAAACAAGTTTAGTGTTGTTGCTTTAACGGCCAATTCGAATGTTGATAAACTGTTTGAACAATGCAAAGAGTTTAAGCCAGTGTATGCCGTTGTTGTTAATGCCGAGGCTGCCGATAAATTAAAAGCCAGATTAAAATCTGTGTCACTCGATATTCAGGTTTTATCCGGCATTGAAAATCTGGATTATGTGGCCAGTTTAAATGAAACAGATTATGTTGTTGCCGCTATTGTAGGTGCAGCGGGTTTATCGTCTTCTCTTGCAGCTGCAAAAGCGGGTAAACGTATTTTGTTAGCTAATAAGGAAACGCTGGTTATGAGTGGCCAGTTGTTTATGGATGAAGTTGCCAGAAACAATGCAATACTTTTACCGGTTGATAGTGAACATAATGCAATTTATCAGTGCCTGCAAAGTTTTAACGGTAGTCAGGGCTTGTCGGACGAAGTTCGCAAAATATATTTGACAGCATCCGGCGGACCTTTTAGAAAAACAGATTTAAAATTACTGGACTCGGTTACACCTGAGCAGGCCTGTGCGCATCCTAACTGGTCAATGGGGCGCAAAATTTCAGTTGATTCTGCCACCATGATGAATAAAGGCCTGGAATTAATCGAGGCCTGTTGGTTGTTTGCTGCCGATGTTGATGATGTACAAATTACGATTCACCCACAAAGCATCATTCACTCTATGGTTGAGTTTATTGATGGTTCGGTAATGGCGCAACTTGGTCAGCCGGATATGCGTACGCCCATCGCCTATGCATTGGCCTGGCCTGAACGAATTGAATCGGGTGTACAAAGCCTGGATCTTTTTTCGTTGTCCAGTCTGGAATTTGAAAAACCGGATCATGCACGTTTTCCCTGTATCAAACTTGCAGAAGATGCTATGCGTAAGGGAGGGATTATGCCCACGGTATTAAATGCGGCGAATGAAATTGCTGTGCAGGCATTTCTGGATAATAAAATTGCATTTATGGCGATTTCTTCTGTCGTAGAAAATGTTTTAGCACAAACGACTTACCATGAGGTTAATGACATTAAAACGGTTGTAAATGCAGACTTGGATGCCCGCCTGCTCGCATCTGATGTTATAAAATCAATGGCAACCAGAATAGCAGGTAGCAAAAATCATGCTTGATGTTTTATATAGCCTGTTATCCTTTATTGTCGCGATTACGATTCTTGTTGCGATCCATGAATATGGGCACTACTGGGTTGCGAAAATTTCAGGTGTAAAAATTCTTCGTTATTCGATTGGTTTTGGCAAGCCGCTGTACAAAAGAAATTTTGGTCGAGACAAAACGGAATTTGTGATTGCCGCCATCCCGATGGGTGGTTATGTTAAAATGCTGGATGAGCGTGAAGCTGAAGTACCGGCTGCTGATCTGGAACGTGCCTTTAACCGCCAGCATGTTGCAAAACGTTTTGCGATTGTTTTTGCTGGGCCATTCTTTAATTTTATTTTTGCAGTTTTTGCCTATTGGCTTATGTTTGTCAATGGTACCCCGGGTATTGTTCCAGTGATTGGGGAAGTTGTAAAAGACAGTCCGGCTGCGATTGCAGGTATGCAAAGTGGTGACACCATTGTTAGCATTAATGATATTGAAACCCCTATCTGGGACGTTGTTCTGAATGAGTTTGTACCCGTTATTATCGGTAAATCAACGGCCAGTGTTGTTGTAAAAACCGAGTCTGGCATGAACACAGAATTAAATTTTAATTTTTCCTCGTTAACGGAAGATCTGGAGTCAAATAATATTTTGTCTATTTTAGGGGTTAAGCCCTGGCGGCCTGTTGCGAGCGCTAAAATAGGTGGCGTGGTCGCGGATTATCCTGCCGAGAAAGCAGGTTTGCAAAAGGGCGATGTTATATTAAAGGTGAATGGCATCAGCGTTTCGACATGGCTTGAAATGGCAAAGCAAATTTCGTCTCGCCCTGGTGAAACAATTGAATTGACGGTTGAGTCAGCCGGAAGTGTGAAACAGATTTTTGTAAATACCAAAGAAGATACGCGGAATGGCAAAGTTGTTGGTATTATTGGTATTAGTAATGCGGCTGCCTATCCTGACGAGATGAAAAGAAATTACCAGTACCCTGTTTTTCAGAGTATTCCAAGAGCTGTTGAGGCTACCTGGAATGCAACCGGGAGAACACTGGTTTTTTTATATAAAATGGTACTTGGCGAAGTTTCTATCAGAAATATCAGCGGGCCGATTACGATTGCTAAATATGCAGGTTTATCTGCCGATGCGGGGCTAAGCAAGTTCCTGGGTTTTCTTGCGATTGTAAGTATTAGTTTAGGGGTTTTAAATTTGTTGCCGATCCCTATGTTGGATGGCGGTCATTTGTTTTATTATTTGATTGAAATAGTAAAGGGCAGCCCGGTAAGTGTTGCATTTGAAGCGGCAGGCCAACAAGTTGGAATAGTGTTACTTTTAATGTTAATGAGTCTGGCATTTTATAATGACTTCTTACGTTTGTTTGGGTAATTGGGTGAAGTTTTTAAAGGTTGTAGTTGAATAATGCGTAAATTATTAGTTCCATTCTTAACGTTATGTGCTGCTAAAGCTTATGCTTTTGAGCCGTTTGTTGTGCAGGATATTAAACTTGAAGGTTTGCAACGTATATCTATAGGCACGGTTTTTAATTACCTACCGATTAAAGTGGGTGATGAAATAACCGAGGACTTAACGTCTGAAGCAATCAAAAAACTGTTCACAACAGGTTTTTTTAAAGATGTAAAAATAGAACGGGAAGGTAATGTTCTGGTTGTTTTTGTTGCAGAACGCCCAGCCATTGCAGAAGTGAGTATTACCGGCAATTCTGCATTACCTACAGAACAACTGGAAGAAGCTTTAAAGCAAATTGGTTTAAAAGTTGGCCATGTATTAGACCGGTCTGTGGTTACGGTTATAGAGCAGGAATTACAACGTCAGTATTATAGTCTTGGTAAGTATGCAGTAAAGATTGAAACAACGGTAACACCGTTAGAGCGTAACCGCGTTAATGTAGAAGTAAAGATAGCTGAAGGTGAATCTGCAAATATTTATGCCTTTAATATTGTTGGTAATACTGTTTTTAAAGATCAAAAATTATTAAACCTTCTGGAGCTGGCTGGTACGGGTGCATTTGGTGGGCGTAAAGAATACTCAAAACAGTTGTTTGCTGCAGATTTGGAAATATTAAAATCCTACTATCAGGATCGTGGTTATATTAATTTTACAATTAATTCTACCCAGGTTTCATTAACACCGGATAAACAGGACGTTTATATTACGGTTAATGTAACTGAGGGTAATAAATATACAATTAGCAAGATATCACTGTCAGGCAACCTGATTGCAACAGAAGATGAGTTAAGGAAATTAATTACCTTTAAAAAAGGTGATATTTTTTCACGCAAAGAAGCGAGTTTAAGTCGTACAAATATTAATGACCGTCTTTCCGAGGATGGTTATGCTTTTGCTAATGTTAATTTGTCACCAACGATAGATGAAAAAAATAAAACTGTTGAGCTTACTTTTTTTGTTGACCCGGGACGCCGTGTTTATGTGAACCGGATAAATATTTATGGCAATATTAAAACAAAAGATGAAGTGATTCGTCGCGAAATACGCCAGATGGAAGGTGACTGGATGTCTGCAAAAAGTATTGCACAATCCAAAAAACGCTTGAACCGTTTGGGGTTTTTCGATGAGATTACGGTTGAAACACCTGCGGTGGAAAACACTAATGATCAGGTTGATGTTAACTATACGGTAAGTGAACGTTCAACTGGCAGTTTATCGGCTGGTCTTGGTTATAACGATACGCAAGGTGCGATTGTCAACTTTTCCATATCACAAAATAATTTTGTGGGAACAGGTAATCAGGTCGCTGTTTCTATTAATAATAGTAGCGTTGTTCAAAATAATAATATCAGCTACACAAACCCTTACTATACTCAGGATGGTATAAGTCGAGGCTTTAATCTATATAAGCGTAAGTTTTCTGCATTACAAGCTTCTATTAGTAATTATTCCACCAACAGTTATGGTGCTGGGGTTAATTATGGTATTCCAATGAGTGAATCTGATTCACTTGGGCTTGGGCTTTCTTATGACACGACAGAAATTGTTGCAGGAACGACGGCAACCCAGGTGCTCAAAGATTTTATTGCGGTAGAAGGCAGCAACTATAGCAATTACAAGGCGCGATTATCCTGGTCTCATGACACACGCAATAAGGCAATTTTTGCCGATCAGGGCAATCTTGCGTCCGGGAGTGTTGATGTTACATTACCGGGCAGTGATTTAGAGTATTATAAGCTTAGTTTGCGGTATTTGCAGTATTTCAACCTTGCTGAAGATGTTACGCTATTGTTTAATTCTCAATTAGGTTATGGCAAGTCTTATGGTGGTACTGCGACGCTCCCTCCATATGAAAATTATTATGCTGGAGGAAGCCGCTCTGTACGGGGTTATGATTCAAACAGACTGGGGCCACGTGATCCTGCGACGAATAATCCATTAGGGGGTAATAAGCGTGTTGTTACCAATCTAGAATTAATATTACCTAATCCGTTTTCTGAAAATAGTAAATCGATTCGTTTTAGCACCTTTTTTGATGCTGGTAACGTTTTTACAGAGAATGAGAGCATCGATTTGGGGGAATTGCGCACTTCGGTGGGGCTTGCATTTATCTGGATAACGCCGGTTGGTCTTATGCGTTTTAGTTGGGCTAATACCTTGAATGATAAACCCGGAGATGATACAAAGTCATTTCAGTTTACACTTGGTTCGACATTTTAATGAGGGTGCAGTTT
>VAPM010045390.1_pt1 | contig 16095 bp, 16 predicted proteins | sample 3395091 | NCBI WGS metagenome assembly VAPM01 (sample SAMN08290445, study PRJNA428436) | hydrothermal vent metagenome | isolation source: Deep-sea hydrothermal vent chimney 3 | place: Pacific Ocean: Juan De Fuca Ridge | reverse complement strand
GTGGTTAAGTCGGGGGTAATATTGTAATAACTTTGTGCACCACCCAGAGCAACGCGGAAGCCGGTCATCACTTCATCGAAAATTAGAACCGTGCCATGCTTTGTACATTCTTCTCTGAGTGTTTCGAGAAAACCGGCAACCGGTGGAATACAATTCATATTGCCGGCAACCGGTTCAACAATCACTGCAGCAATTTCATCACCGATTTTATTGAAGGTCTGTTTAACCTGTTCAATATCGTTATAGTTTAAGGTAAGGGTGAGTTCAGCCAATGCAGCGGGCACGCCAGGTGAAGTGGGCACCCCCATCGTGAGTGCACCGGAGCCGGCTTTAACCAGTAATGAATCTGAGTGGCCGTGGTAACAACCTTCAAACTTTATAATTTTTTCGCGACCAGTAAACCCGCGTGCCAGTCGCAATGCGCTCATGGTGGCTTCAGTCCCTGAGCTGACCATTCGTACCAGCTCAATGGAGTCGACAATCTCACATACTTTGCATGCCATGGTAGTTTCAAGTTCGGTGGGTGCACCAAAACTCAGGCCTTTTTCCATTACTACTTCAACGGCGGTTAAAACGTCCGGATGCGCATGGCCAACGATCATTGGCCCCCATGAGGCAACATAGTCGATGTATTTATTTTTATCCTCATCATAAACGTAGGCACCCTGTGCCGATTTGAAAAAGACCGGCGTGCCACCAACGCCGTTAAATGCACGAACCGGCGAATTAACACCACCGGGAATGCATTGTTGGGCTTGTTCAAATAAAGTCGATGAGTTTGTTAATGACGTTGACATGATGGCAGTCCTGTTAAAATAGTTGTGAAAAATTTTGTGCCGATTGTTTTATATTGTCTTGTGCAAAAACAGCATGAATAACGGCTAGCATGTCTGCCCCTGCATTTATAAGTGTTGGGGCATTTTCAATGGTTACTCCACCAATTGCAACTACCGGTAACTGTAATTGTGCTTTTGCCTGATGGAGTATATCAATTTCAGCCGGTGGGGCAGCGGGTTTTGTGTGTGAGGGATAAAAGCGTCCAAAGGCAACATAATTTGCACCCTGTTGTTGTGCTTTTTTTGCTGCAGTAAGATCGCTATGGCAAGTGATACCGATTATTTTTTCTTTACCCAGTTGTTCTCGGGCTGAATGGATGCTGCTATCGGTCTGCCCCAGGTGCACTCCATCTGCATTAACAGTCAGAGCCAGGCTGACATCATCATTAATAATAAAAAGCCGTTGATATTTTTGACATAAAGCTTGTAATGCCTGCGCCTCATCAAGCTGTTGCTGTTCATTAGCCGTTTTATTTCGATACTGAATAATTTGGGCACCACCTGAAATGGCCTGTTCAACATTTTCGATAATGCGAGCGCTACACAAGGCGGGATCAGTTATAACGTATAAGCCCTGTAATTTATCTTTATTCATTACTCTGTTTTTCAATGCGATCAGGATGATATTGCCCTTGTCCTAATTTAACAGCATGACGAAGTACGGAGTCCGTATAAGCCTGTGCTTTCTCTGTTGCCTCTGGTATAGAACCTTTTTTAACAAAGTAGGCTGCCAGTGCCGATGCCAGAGTGCAGCCTGAGCCGTGATAGCGATGTGGCAGGCGTTGCCAGTGAAAGTCATGTTGCTCCGGTTTTCCCGATACACCTGTAGAATATAAAGTGTTGATAATTTCATCTGGATTATTTTCATGTTCGCCACTAATCAACACATGTTTGCAACCAAGTTCGAGCAATGCTCTGGCACAGTCGGCTAAATCCTGCTGGCCTGTTAACAGCCGTGCTTCTAAACTATTGGGGGTAATAATGGTGCTATACGGAATAATTTTTTCACGCATGGCGGTTATCAATTGTTCTATATTGGTATTGTCCGGAGTGAGTTCGGCCCCACCACCAGCACGTAAAATGGGGTCAAAAATGACAGGAAGATCGGGGCAGGTTTTTAGGCTATCTTTAATAGTGTCCGCGACAACATTTATTATCGCAACACTGGATAATAGCCCCAATTTAATGGCGTCGGGCTGAATGTCATTTAGCAAGGTATTAATCTGTTGCTGGATGATAAGCGTATCGACAGTTTGAACCTGGCTGACATTGTGCGTGTCCTGTACCGTTAAGCAAGTAACAATCGGTAAAGCATGTGTTTGTAAACTGGAGAGGGTTTCAATATCAGCCTGAATACCCGCACCGCCAGTTGGGTCTAAACCGGCAAATACTAAAATGGTGGTTACCTTAGCTGACTTATTGATTTTATCGGGCATAGACCAAATTGTAACATTGCTTGCCCGTTTGTTTTTATCTATGCTCAACTGGTTTATTAATTATTTCGAAGGTGTGTTATGAGTTTTAAGAAATACGAATGTGATATTTGTGGTTTTATCTATGACGAAGAACTCGGTTTGCCGGAAGAAGGCATTGCGCCGGGAACGAAATGGGATGACATACCGGATGACTGGCAATGCCCTGATTGCAGCGTGGGCAAGTCCGATTTTAATATGCTGGAAATCACCTAGCCTTATTTACGTTTCCTCGCTTTTATCCTTAATGTTTTTTCTTAATTGGCCGATATTTTAAGGGAGTAACAGGTTCTTTTTATAAAGTAAGCGCTTGTTAACTCGTAAGTACATGTAATTACTGAACTTAATTTAAGGTGAATATTAGATAATGTCTGGCACAACGACTGCAACACAGAACACTGAACTAAAGTCATTAGTGGATGATATTCAGGGGCTTGTTTCGCTTCCTGAAGTTGCGATTAAAATCAGTTCGATGGTTGACGATCCCAATGTGTCGGTTGATGAAATTGGCAAACTAATCAGCCAGGATCCCGCTTTAACAGTACGTGTTCTGGCCATTGCAAACAGTCCTTTTTACGGGCTTTCTGCCGAAGTCAGTACCATTGCCCGTGCGGTAACTGTACTGGGTACCAAGCAGATCACTGATGTGGTGTTATCAACTGCCACCACCAGTGCCTTTGCCGGTATCCCTATCCATGTGATTTCGGTGGACGACTTCTGGTATCACAGTCTGTATTGCGGTCTGCTGGCGCAAGAACTTGCCGGCCAGCATAATCCACCACTACGTAATTCAATGTTTGTTGCGGGTCTTTTACACGACATTGGCCACTTGGTTATGTTTAATAAAATCCCCAGACTTATCCATGATGCTCTTTTGCGTACTGTGCAAGGGGAATCTTTACCTTTATTTATGGAAGAACGTGAAGTGATTGGCTTTGACCATGCCCAGGTCGGTGCTGCGCTGGCGCGAGAATGGCATTTGCCTGCCTATTTAGTGGAGTGTATTGAATTCCACCATGAACCGGAAAAGGCAAAAGATTTTAAACTGGAAGCCACTTTAATTCATATTGCCAATGCGGTTGCAGCCTTGCCTTACAGTGGCGATATTGATGAGTCCGATTTGCAATCGATAGATGAAGCGTGCTGGAAAATGATAGACCTAAAACCGGCGGACGTGCAGAAGGCAACCACTATTGCGCAGGAAAAAATAAACGAAATGAAGAATATTTATTTTTCCAAATAGTTTATTTTAAGTGTAGGCCTGTTTACGGTTTTACAACCACCAGAATAATAATTAAAAATAAAAACACCACCGGTACTTCGTTATACCAGCGATAAAACACATGGCTATGGGTGTTGCGATCGTGTTTAAAATCGTTAAGCAATTTTCCGCAATGAATGTGGTAGCCAATTAAAAAAATTACGCTGGCCAGTTTTATTTGCATCCAGCCAGCATCTGCAAAATTTTGCCATGCATAGTCATATAAAAGCCAACCACCAAACAGTGCGGTAAAGATAAGCCCCGGTGTCATAATACCAAAGTAAAGTTTACGTTCCATTATTTTAAAACGTTCAATACTGGCAGCATCGTCACTCATTGCATGGTAAACAAATAAACGTGGTAGATAAAATAGTCCTGCAAACCAGGTCACCATAAAACTAACATGAAGTGCTTTAATCCATAACATGGTTACAAGGCTCTTTAATTTATTTTTTTAACGTCATTGGCTGGTTGCAAGTTTTGCGTTGCGGTTGTTTTACTATTACTGAGTGCCAGCAACTGCTGTATGTGTCTTTCGACAGCATACATATCAAATTCACCAATCTTTTGCCGAACGATGGTGCCATTGGGCGCAATTAAAAAAGTCGTTGGCGTTAAGCTCACGCCCCCGAAAGCTTTAACCGCCTGTTTGGTAATGTCCATTGCAATGGTATAGGGCAGTGCTTTTTGTTCCGCCATTTTCATCACGTGGTCAGGCCGGTCGTAGGGCATCGAAATACCAATCACTTTTAAGCCCTGTGAGGCATATTTATTATGCAGTTCGATCAAGTGGGGTATTTCCTTTATACAGCCAGGGCAGGACGTTGCCCAGAAAGTAACAAGCAAGGGCTGGCCACGTAAGGATGAAAGTTGAATCTTTTCACCTTTGATCGTTGTTAATTCAAGATCGGGAACTACTTTTAACCCCGAGGGTGAAAACCAGAAATAAACCAATAAGCCAATAAAAACAAGCGCAAAGCCTGCAAGCAATTTATCTTTCATTTTTAAGTTTGCCATACTTTTATTATTACCGCGTTTCAGGTTCTTTTGTGTTGGCTAAATATACTTCAGATAAGGCCTGATAAATAGGGGTAGGGCAAACCAGTTTTGAAAAACCTTTGGCAATAAGCGCGGTTGCCATTAACGGCAGCAGCAGGGATGAGTTGGTTGTCATTTCCATCACAATCACAAAAGCAGTAATGGGTGTTTGTACAACGCCGGTAAAATAGCCCACCATGCACAATATGATAAGTGATGCAGCGGGCAAAGCAGGAAAGTACTCCGCCAGGTTGGCACCAAAGCCGGCACCTATTGATAAGGAAGGTGCAAAAATCCCGCCCGGTATACCGCTTAAATATGAGGCAATCGTAGCAAGCAGTTTCATAAAAGCAAAGCCAGCGGTGGCTTCGCCGCCATCAATCAGGTTTCGGGCTTCATGGTAACCGGTGCCAAAGGTGAGCCCGTTCGAGCTGTAACCCAATATGCTAATCAGCAAACCACAGATAAAGGCCAGATAAACAGGGTGGGAGCGGGCAAAGTGGAACAGTCGCCGCGAGCCATGGATAAGTGTCAAACTAAACAAGCCACCCAGTATGCCACCACCGATCCCGCAGATAATAATCGCTATCCAGGCATGCTGGTTTAATGGAAGTACCGCATCACTATGCCCAAAGTAAGTATATTCGCCGAGGATAGCGATGGCGGTCAACCCGGCTAAAATAACCGCCAGTAATAAAATATTGTTCAGGCGGCGCTCAAAATTGCGCGACATTTCCTCAATGGCAAATATAATACCCGCCAGCGGGGTGTTAAAAGCGGCTGAAATCCCGGCAGCGCCTCCGGCAATAATAAGTGCTTTGGCCATATGCTGGCGCTTAAAACCTCGGTGGGTATGCAAAGAATAAATAATGGAGGCACCCACATGTACGGTAGGGCCTTCCCGCCCAATCGAAGCACCACTGAACAGCCCCATAATGGTTAAAAGGATTTTGCCAAACGCAATTTTAAGCGACAGTACTTTTTTTCGCATCGCATGGCTGGACATTTCAAGTGCTGCAATGGTCTGTGGTATGCCGCTGCCTTCGGTGCCAAGAAACACATTCTTCGTTAGCCAGGCAATAAGCGCCAGACTTAGCGGTGGAATGGCCAAAGCAATCCAGGGGTGAGATTTAAATAACTCGAGATAATGGTGGTCAGCCTGTTGTGCCGCTATTGCAAAAAAAGCGGCCACTGCACCCACAATCAGCGCACTACCAAGAAAAGTGAGCCGCATTTTGATTTTTTTAGGTGAAAATAACTGACGGCGGGTTTTTATAAGATGATGACGCATTATCGCGGCATCTTATCATGATTTTGTGTCTTTTATATACTACCGCCTGTTCGTCAAAATATCTGCGCAAGTTGCATTCAAGTTTATAAGCATATGTTAATAAAGGTTTTTTTACTTGACCGCACTGTCCTCTCTCGGTAAGGTAACGCCACTGATGCAAACCGGCATCATAAAGAAATAGCAAGGGTGAGGGTAGAGGAGCCTTTTTATACCGAACGACAAGATATTAAAATAATATAAACGTTTGGTATTTTAGGAATAACTATAAATATAAAATGTACTCACAAATTTAAGCGGCTTCGGTCGCTTTTTATTTGCCTGTGTTTCTGTCTGTGATTAAACATGGAGTAAGAGCCGCTCCCATAACCAGGCTCATTAACTGAAGGTCATGAAACATTAATTATTTCCCCTGCTGTTTCTTCCGTTTTGTGAATTAAATTGCACGATTATCTATTTCGCCGTATCTTGTTGTTTAAAATAAAGATATTATAATTCGGTGGAAAATATCATTATTTTAAAGGTACTTCGATGTTAAAAATTGGCGTAGTCGGTGGAACAGGTTATACCGGTGTCGAATTATTGCGTTTAATTGCGCAGCACCCGCAGGCTGAATTGGCGTGTATTACCTCGCGTTCAGAAAAAGGCTTGCCGGTTTCTGATTTGTTCCCGAATTTACGTGGCCATATTGATATTGCTTTTTCCGACCCCGCTAATGCACCTTTAAAAGAATGTGACCTGGTGTTTTTTGCCACACCCAACGGAATTGCGATGCAACATGCGGTTGAGTTGCTTGGTGCTGGCGTAAAGTTAATTGATTTAGCGGCCGATTTTCGTTTAAAAGATGAGCGGGTCTGGACTGACTGGTATAAGGATGCTTCTAAAACAGGTAAGCATGCCTGCCCACAGTTGCTGGCGCAGGCCGTATATGGTTTGCCGGAAGTCAATCGGGAACAGATTAAAACTGCACAACTGGTGGCGAACCCCGGTTGCTATCCAACGGCGGTACAACTGGCCTTTTTACCTTTAATTGAGGCGGGTATTGTGGATGTGTCACGTTTGATTGCCGATGCCAAATCAGGTGTGAGCGGTGCCGGTCGTGGTGCGAATGTCGGTGCTTTGCTGGCTGAGAGCAGCGAAAGTATGAAAGCTTATGCCGTGGCGGGGCATCGCCATTTACCTGAAATTAAGCAGGGCTTACAAAATGCACATGGTGCGGAAGTAGGTTTAACCTTTGTGCCACATTTAACACCGATGATCCGTGGTATTCATGCGACCTGCTATGCAGAATTAACCTCGAAGAGTGATTTACAATCACTGTTTGCTGAACGTTATAAAAATGAACCCTTTGTTGACGTGCTGCCCACCGGGGCGCATCCTGAAACACGTTCAGTAAAAGGTGTGAACACCTGCAGAATAGCTGTGCATCAACCACAAGGTGCTAATACCGTGGTGGTTTTATCGGTGATTGATAACCTGGTAAAAGGCGCTGCCGGGCAAGCCATCCACAATATGAATTTAATGTGTGGTTTAGATGAAACTATGGGTTTAAATGCCGTTGCATTAATGCCTTGAGTTGCTTTATGCATTTGTTACTAGGAATATTATGAATTTAGTTGTTAAAGCGCATCGCCCCTGGGTAACTCGTTTAATCTGGGTGTTGGGCGTTATTGCATTACTTATTGCGGGCTGGTCGGCATTTGACTACGGGCGTTATAGTGCACGGTTTGATAGTGCCGATGCACGCCGAAGTGAAGAAAGTTTTATTAAAATTCGTGATGCGCTTAGCTCCGAGATTGAGACCTTGCGTGAAGAAAAGGCCATTCTGAAACGTGCCGCACAAATTGAAAAGAAAGCCTATAATGAACTTTATACCACCTTAAAGGCTTTGCAGTCCGAGATTCTTGAGTTAAAAGAAGAGCTGGCTTTTTATCGCGGTATTGTATCGCCGCGTGACGCTTCTCGTGGTTTACGTTTGCAAAAGTTCACTTTTGAGGAAAACGGTAATTCGCGTAGCTACCGGTATAAAGTCGTGTTGTCTCAAGTTCTAAAAAATGATCGTGTTGCGCGCGGTAATGTGCAACTGGCGTTTGAAGGCTTGCAAAATGAACAGCCTAAAGTACTCAAGCTGCGTGATGTAACCGAGAAACGCATCAACGAATTAAATTACAAATTCAAGTATTTTCAGAATATCGAAGGCAATATAGAAATACCTGCTGGTTTTGTTGCTGCACGTATTATTTTGCGCATTTTCCCGCGCGGACGGCGACAGGATATGATAGAAAAGACATTTGATTGGCCCAAACCGAAAACGGAGAGCACTGAGTATGTGGGGAAACAAGAAGAAACCGAAGCAAACGGCACAGATTGATTCATTAATTGGCCAGAATTCAGAAATTCATGGTGATGTGATCTTTAAAGGCGGTTTGCATGTCGATGGTGTGATTAAAGGTAACGTTATTGCAGAAGAAGGAACCGACTCTGTGATTACACTTAGCGAGCGAGGCACCATCGAAGGTGAAGTAAAGGTGCCTAATGTTGTCGTCAACGGAACGGTGATTGGTGATGTGCATGCCTTAACACATATTGAACTGGCCTCAGAAGCACGGGTGCACGGCAACGTTTATTACAGCCTGATTGAGATGGCAATGGGTGCCGAAGTCAATGGCAACCTGGTGCATCGTGAAGATTCGGTGGTGCATTTAAAACCGAGCGCTGAAAGTGTGAACAGCTCAAATGACGATAAAAAGTCGAGTAAATAGGGTTAACTTACCAGGATCAATGACTTACCTGGTATCGTCCTTTATTTATAAGGGATACGGGCATAATACCTTATTAAAATAATACGGTATTACTTGAATCAGTCAGGGGGAACCCTCATAATATAAGTGTTTATTGATATTCTATCCGGGAGCGAACACCATGGCCGAAACAAGCCCTTCAATTACTTTTACCGATAATGCTGCAAAAAAAGTAAAACAACTCATTGAAGACGAAGGCAATCAGAACCTGAATCTGCGTGTTTATGTGACGGGTGGGGGCTGTTCCGGTTTTCAGTACGGTTTTAACTTTGATGAAAATGTTCAGGACGGTGACACACAGGTTGAAAACAGCGGTGTAAAAATGGTGATTGATCCCATGAGCCTGCAATATCTGTTGGGTGCAGAAGTCGATTATAAAGAAAGTTTGGAAGGTTCCATGTTTGTCGTGAATAACCCCAATGCAACCACAACCTGTGGCTGTGGTTCATCGTTTTCAATTTAATTAACAGCCCCTAAGAAACCTGATAATGGGCCGTCCTTTGAAGCCTTGCAAACCAGACACGTCCATGTGTAAAGTTTCGCCTGTTTGTTAGATACACTACATATATCTATTCCATTACGGCCAAAAATGGTTTTTCGCTGTGTGGCCCCAGTATGATGTTCCACTGAAACAGGATTTCCAGACCATTATCTCCATTGCCTGCTTTGAGGCGACGCGCCTCTAGTTGTAACCGGCCATGCGAACTGTAATACCAACTGTAGTGTATCGAATAGGCCTTTGATTTAACGGATTTATCCAGTATGCCTTCGGTGGATTCCAGGCCTAAACCAAGATGATGTGCAGGTATAAACTGGTAATCTGCGACAGCCCAATAACCCTGTGCTTTATTTGTATTGCCTGGTGTCATTTCCCGTTGATTATAAAACACTTCACCGAGCAACATAAAACGTGCTGAGTAATCATATTCTGCTGCATACTCAGGTTGTAGAAAATAGCTAAAATCAAATACCTGTAGATTTGTGCTTAAGGTTCCGGCCGCATCATTTTTGCCAGTAACGACGCTGAAGCCTAACTGATAGGCTGTAGTGGATGACTTATAGCCATAATATAACTTTCCGGAATAGGCTTTGTCTTTTGACTGACTTTTATTCAAAGCGGTTTCATTTTCACTATTAAGAAGTGCAAGGCTCACAGCACTTCGATGGCCATTTCCAAAATTGATAGTTTTGCCAATAGTGACAGCTGATTCACGAAGTTGCTCTTCACCTAAAAATTCGGTAATGGGCAGTGGCAGTGAAATTTGTGGTCTTTCTGGTTCATGAATGGTATTAAGCAAGCCAAATTCATTGCGATACTTGCCTGCTTTCAATCGAAAGCCATAGCCCAGGTTCGCTATAACGGCAGCTTCTTCAACATCTAAAGACTCATCGGCTGGTTTTGTTAAAAATATCATGCCATAGAGCCAGGGGTTTATTTGAGCCTCAAGTGATAACTCTATTTCACGAATTATTAGTTCAGCTTTTTTATTTTCTGCACCAAAGTCTCTTGATGCAGCAAAGAGATCCAGATTGGCTCCAAATTTTATATTTTTAGACCCACTATTTTTTGAAGTATTTAAATCAGTTAAATCGTGGCTGGTGTTAGCTAATACTGGATTTGTTATTGTGGCTGCGACAGCCGCTGTAAGTAATATCTTACGCATATAAATTCTCCGATAACGAAAAAAATTGGGCACAAACTTAAATAGTTGTGCCAGATTACAAAATAATTTTTAAGGTTCTACGAAAAATAAGGCGGCGCGCGTGCAAAATATAGTGTTTGTAGAGAGGATAAATGGAGGGAGAGATTCTGAGAGCCGGGTGGGGTACTTTCTATTAGTGGTGTTAGTTGTAATTCGGTAAAAATTAATCCATTGCCTGATTTTTCCAGTTGTACAAATATCTCACATGACTTATCAGCTGTATGAAAGGGGTGTTCTACGGAGTGCGTGAGCGCACTTAACTGCCCCGCAAACAGCAGAATACTGATGAGTGCCAGATATATTTGAATATGTTTGCGGTTGGTCTTCATATGTTAGTTAATATGCTACCAATTTTTTAGCCTGATTGCTTCGGGGTTAATGCTAAAAAGTACAGTTGTGTGTTTCCCGGGGTTTTTAGCCCTGGTGGCTATTTTCTTAAACTTAATGAATTTTTTACATTTGCCGATAACCCCGGTGTTATTTTCTGTTATTCTATTAAATTGAACTGAATACATGGAGTCGGCAATGAGTGATTATCTACCGGGCTTAGCGGGTGTCCCCGCAACCAAATCCAATATCTCGGATATCGACGGCGACAAAGGGATCCTGGCTTATCGTGGTTACCCCATTGAAGAATTAGCCAAACACAGCAGTTTTGAAGAAACCACGTTACTGTTACTGGATGGTCGTTTGCCGACACACCCTGAACTCGAAGAATTTAAACAGCAACTTATTGATGACCGCGACATTAAATTCCATACCCGCGGCTTAATGAAAAACCTACCCGCCACCGGCCACCCAATGGAAATGCTGCAAACGGTTGTGGCCAGTTTAAGCATGTTTTATCCGGGGTCGGAATGTTTAACGGGCAGCTCGCATTGTGATGACTTGAATTATATTCACAATACAACGGTTAAAATTATTTCCCGTTTACCAACGATAGTGGCCATGTGGGAACATATCCGCAATGGTTATGATCCGGTTAAACCTCGAACCGATTTATCTTTCGCTGAAAATTTCCTGTACATGCTAACCGGCAAAGAGCCCGATCCTATGCTGGCAAAAATTATGGACGTTTGTCTTATTCTGCATGCCGAGCACACGATTAATGCGTCAACCTTTGCGGTGTTAGTGAACGCATCAACACTAGCGAACCCTTATAGTGTGATTGCTGCGGCCATTGGTGCGCTCTCAGGCCCATTACATGGCGGTGCAAACCAACGGGTGGTTGAAATGCTGGATGAAATCGGTTCGGCGGACAAGGCTGAAGAGTATATTGATAAAAAATTAAAAAATAAGGATGTTATTTGGGGCATGGGGCACCGTGAATATAAAACAAAAGATCCCCGTGCCACTATCTTGCAGGGTTTGGTCGATGAGCTGATGGAATCCAGAGGTGGCGACATCAGTCCAGCTTTTGAAATTGCCAAAGTGGTTGAGCAGGTCTGTGAAGATCGCCTGGCGAAAAAAGGTGTGTACGCCAATGTTGATTTTTACTCGGGCATTCTTTATACCGAAATGGGTATTCCTGCTGATCAGTTCACTACTATTTTTGCGATTGCACGTTCAGCTGGTTGGCTGGCGCACTGGCGAGAGCAGTTAGGGGATAATCGAATCTTCAGGCCTACCCAGGTCTATACGGGTGAACCCATTCGTCATTATGTGGATATTGACAAGCGCTAGGTCATTATTAAACGGCGGAATAAATTCCACCTAATATCACGGGCTGCGTTGCACCGGTTACACTGTTCAAGTTCCCCGGTTGTTTGTTCAGGGTTTGTTTCGCCAGCCATGCAAAGGCCATGGCTTCTATCCAGTCGCCGGGTATGCCTTCAGCTTCGGTTGTTGTTACTTTGATAGTGCTTAAATGAGTTTGTAAACGCGCCATTAAAAAATTGTTATGCGCGCCACCACCACAAACAAAAACTTCATCACAATTATCGGCATATTTTTTTATTGCATTAGCAATTGATGTTGCGGTACATTCACAGAGTGTGGCTTGAACATCTTCCGAAGATAAAAAAGGAAAGGCTTCCAGGTGGTTGCTAAACCATGTTGGACTAAAATAATCTGTGCCGGTACTTTTTGGTGGTGGGGTTTTAAAAAAATCATCAGTTAATAATTGTTGAAGAAACTCGTTATTTATTTTGCCGCTTGCTGCCCATGCGCCCTTATCATCGTATTTTTTATTTTGTTGCCGTTGAACCCAGTAGTTCATTAAGGTATTGGCCGGGCCGGTATCAAAGCCGGTAACAGGTTTGTTTTTATCTGCGGGTAACACCGTAATGTTGGCAATCCCACCGAGGTTTAAGATAACGCGATTGTTGTTGGCATCACGAAAAATATACGCATGAAAAGCCGGTGCCAGTGGTGCACCTTGTCCACCTGCGGCCATGTCTCTGCGTCGGAAATCGGCTACCGTGGTAATACCGGTGAGTTGTGCAATGATATTCGGGTTGGCAATTTGTAAACTGTTGCGAATAGTGGCTTCAGGGTAATGGCGTAAGGTCTGACCATGGCTGCCAATGGCGGTAATGTCACTGGCATTAATTTTCGTATTTTTCAGTAACTGATTTGCGCAGTCAGCAAATTGTTTGCCAAGCTCGGTATCAAGTTGTTGCATTTTTTGTAATTCGTTATCACAACCCTGACATAGTTTATTAATTTGATCTTGAGTATCAGTGGAAAATGCTTGTGAATAGTGAGCAATGAGTTTGGTGGTATTATCACTGCAATCAACCAGTGCCGCATCAATGGCATCCATACTGGTGCCCGCCATTAAACCAATATAATAATCAGGCATGATGGTCAGGATCCATTTACATTTGTGTGGTTAGAATGCTTGGGTATAAGTATTTGCCGCAATTTTAAAATCAAAGGCATCAAGCTGGGCCAGTAATTTTAATGAATGCTGCTCAAAGTCTGCTTTAAAGTTTTTATTAATTGGTGCAGCATTGGGTAATTTCACGGTTAGTGGATTGCGATGTACACCATTAATTCTGAATTCATAATGGAGATGTGGCCCGGTTGCACGACCTGTGCTGCCTACATAACCAATAATTTGTCCTTGCTTAACAAATTTGCCGTTATATAAGCCACGCCGGTAATTATTCAAGTGTGCATATAAAGTACTGTAGCGACCACCGTGGCGGATAATAACGGCTTTACCGTAGCCACCTTTGCGGCCACGGAAGATAATTTTACCGTCACCGGATGCTTTAACCGGAGTACCGCGTGCAGCCGCATAGTCCACGCCTTTATGTAAACGCATACGGTTTAGAACCGGGTGCTTACGTTTGCCAAAGCGCGAGCTGATGCGCCTGAAATCAACCGGTGTACGCAAGAAGGCTTTACGCATGGATAAACCTTCTGGTGTATAGTAATTACTGTTTCCTTTTGGGTCGGTATAACGAATAGCGCGATAAGTACGCCCCTGGTTGGTAAACTGGGCTGCAAGAATATCACCGTCTTTAATTTTTAAGCCATCTAAAAAATGTTCTTCGTAAAGGAGTGAAAAAGTATCGCCCTTACGCAAGTCGAGTGCAAAATCAATATCCCAGCCAAAAATAGAAACCAGATCCATAATCAGTGCGGCATTCATACCAGCATTTTTAGCGTCAACGAATAAAGAGGACTGGATGGTGCCGGAGATATGTTGTTGTCTTTTCTGTGCAACACGGGAAAGGGTGCTGGCAACAAAGTTGTCATCCTGACGTTCTATGCGTAGAGACTGAAAACGGTTTTGCTGGTAGACCATTTCAACGAGCTGCTGTTTCTCGTCAAGACGAAACTTAAAGGTTTGTCCAGGCTGGATATATTTTAAGGCTCGGGTTGGTTTACCCAGACGCATAATTTTATGCAAATCTTTTGGGCTTAATTTATTGCGTTTAAATAAATGTGCTAGTGAGTCACCACGTCTTACTTTTTCATCGAGCCAGACATACATTGGTGAAGTATTCTCTTTTTCAACGATTTGCTTTCTAAATGTTGGCTGTGCGGGATTTGTTTGTGTGTCTTGAGCTTTGATTAAAGCCGATTCTACAAACGTGTTTTGCTTTAAAGCAGTGGTTTCTGTCTCCGAAGCATTGCCGGGAATGGACAAGGGTAAGGTAATTTGTGCCTGTCGGGTAGTTATCGGTGATGCTGGTTCAGATTCAGTTGCCGGGGTGGTTGCCACAGGGATAGTGGCAAGTGAATTGCTTCGTTTAGCCGAGGCATCTTTAGACGCAAAAATCAGCAGGGTACTGACCGAGGTGATGGCAGCAACAAGTACAAACCAGTGTAATTTAGTCCACTTTTTAGGGGCTTGCTTATCCAGATTAATGGACTTAAAATCTCGCGTTAAGAATGGCTTGTAATTCACGGAATTTACTCACTTTTTCCATTATAAAACTTCTTCCTATACGATAGCGTGATTTTACCTGCTGGTCAAATTTGATGCAGCAAATTAAAACTAACTTCTAAGCCCTTTTATGGGGGATTAAGTGGTTGTGAGCAGCAAAGGGGCGCTAAAAAAGTGCTCAATGAAGAATCACACTTATGGTAAAGTACGCCGCACTTTTAAGAATTGAGTAACGAAATGAATCAAACAGAAATATTAGCGCAGTTAAAGCGTGGCTGTGACGAAATTTTAGTTGAGGTGGAGCTGGCTGAGCGTTTAAAAACAGGCAAGCCGATGCGCATTAAAGCCGGTTTTGATCCCACTGCACCGGATTTGCATCTTGGGCACACGGTTTTAATCAATAAATTGCGCCAGTTTCAGGATTTAGGGCATGAAGTGTTGTTCTTAATTGGTGATTTTACAGGCATGATTGGTGATCCCACGGGTAAATCTGCTACGCGTCCACCCCTGACTCGAGATCAAGTGATTGAAAATGCTCGAACGTATGAGCAGCAAATTTTTAAAATTCTGGAGCCTGAAAAAACATTAGTGATGTTTAACTCAAGCTGGATGAATGAAATGTCACCGGCTGATCTTATTCAACTTGCAGCGAAACACACGGTTGCACGGATGTTAGAACGTGATGATTTTAATAAACGTTATAAGTCGGGTCAGCCGATTGCAATCCACGAATTTTTGTATCCACTGATTCAAGGCTACGACTCGGTTGCGATGAAGGCGGATGTTGAATTAGGTGGTACCGATCAGAAATTTAATTTACTTGTCGGGCGTGAATTACAAAAACATTATGGTCAAAAGCCACAGGTTGTGATGACCATGCCATTGCTCGAAGGCACCGATGGTGTGAATAAAATGTCGAAGTCATTGGGTAACTATATAGGTATTGATGAAGCACCCGATGAAATTTTTGGTAAGCTGATGTCAATTTCTGATGAGCTGATGTGGCGTTATTTTGAATTGTTAAGCTTCAGGCCTTTGCCTGAAATAGAAGGCTTTAAGCAACAAATCGAGCAGGGGGCAAACCCGCGTGATATTAAATTCCTGCTGGCAGAAGAAATAATTGCCCGCTTCCACTCCGAGGCCGCGGCAACAAAGTCACGCGAAAATTTCATCGCCCGTTTCCAGAAAGGGGCCATGCCTGACGATATGGATGAGAAGCAAATTACTGCAGCAGACGGCGAGCTGCCAATTGCTAATTTGCTAAAGGAAGCGGGTTTGGTGAATAGTACATCCGATGCTTACCGGATGATTAAGCAAGGTGCGGTCAAAATAGACGGTGAGAAAGTGGTCTCCC
>VAPM010365946.1_pt1 | contig 16106 bp, 9 predicted proteins | sample 3395091 | NCBI WGS metagenome assembly VAPM01 (sample SAMN08290445, study PRJNA428436) | hydrothermal vent metagenome | isolation source: Deep-sea hydrothermal vent chimney 3 | place: Pacific Ocean: Juan De Fuca Ridge | reverse complement strand
TCGATCCCGACAGTTTGGCTAGCGATCTCTATCAGGTCTCCGGCGTCCCCGTAAGTTTCCTCATCGACCGACAAGGCCGCATCACCGCCCGCGTTCTGGGCGGCAAAGACTGGGCCAGCGAGACCGCCTTCCAGCAAGTGGAAGGGCTGCTGCGTCAGTGATGAAATCGCTGATCTAAATGGCGCGTACTCCGGCGCCAACGCAGGCTGGGTTCCCGTCACCGTAGTGACCAGCAAGGCAGGCAGAACTGGCCCTGCGTCTCATTCATGAACATCCCTGATATCTCTTGTCGCGAGAGGGAGATAGACTTGCCTTCTTCAAAGGCTGGTAAGGAAACAAGCTCCATTGCATAACAGTAACAGCAGAATACGGCCCATCCTGGGGCTGTGTGGATTTCTCTTGTGCGCCACCCAGGTGTGGGCCGCTCCTCTCGATGATGCACAGACCGCCTACAAAAACGGCCAGTACGCACAGGCCATCGATCTCTGGCGGGAGCTTGCCCGGCAGGGCGATGCCCGTGCGCAGACACGCTTGGGCGACATGTGGCGCAAGGGGCATGGTGTTGCGCGTGACTACGTAGAGGCCGCACAGTGGTTCCGGCGCGCCGCCAAGCAGGGCGACGCCGAGGCTCAGTACCTGCTGGGTTCCCTGTACCGTGCCGGCCGGGGCGTGGCGAAGGATGCCAAGCAGGCCGTGCACTGGCATGGTGAGTCTGCCCGGCAAGGTTATGCCAAGGCCCAGTACAGCTACGGCCAGATGCTGGAGCATGGCCGTGGCGTAACGCGGGATCTCGATGCCGCCCGGGAATGGTACCAGCGCGCGGCGGCGCAGAAGCATCGGCGTGCCGGGGAGCGTTTGCAGGCATTGGCCAGCGGTGAAGCCATCGCTGACACGGCTCCCGGTAAATCGCAGGACCCCGGTGAAAGCTTGCGCATCGCCGCGCGGGGTGGTGACACCATGAAGGTGAGGCGACTGCTGGCCCGTGGCGTCGATCCCAACCACGCTGCCGATCCGCAGGGCAACACCCCTCTGATGCAGGCCGCATCCCACAATCATTCCGAGGTAACACAGATGCTGTTACGTGCCGGAGCCATGCCCGACGCCGTCAATCAGCGGGGGGAAACGGCCCTCTGGCTGGCCGCTGATGCCGGTGCTACGGTGGCGCTGGATGTCTTGCTCAAGGCCGGCGCGGCACTGGCGTCGCACGACCGTCTGGGCCGCACACCGTTGATGGCCACGGTCCGCAAGTCTCGGGCGAAGGCGGCTGCGCGTCTGCTCAAGGCAGGGGCGAATCTCGACGGGCGTGACAAGCGCGGTGAGTCGCCGCTGGCCCATGCGGTAAAACGCGGTGATGTCGACCTCGTGGGGCTGTTGTTGCAGGCCGGGGCCAAGCCCGATGGCCGTGATGCCGACAATACGCCGCTGCTGATGCTCACCGTTCGGGCGCGGCAGCCGGCACTGCTCCAGGCCCTGCTCAAGGCGGGCGCCGCGCCGAATGCCGCCAGCGATGATGGCCGCACGGCGCTGATGTGGGCTGCAACCGAGGGATTCGAGCCTGGTATCTCGGCGCTGCTCAAACGGGGTGCGTCAGCGAAACAAGCAGACCGGCGTGGCTGGACCGCCCTCATGCTCGCCACCCAAAAAGGCCATGAGGGCGTGGTGAGGCAACTGTTACAGGCTGGCACTGATCTGGATGCCCGCAATGAATATGGTGACACGGCCCTGATGATCGCCGCCGACCAGGCACAGCACGGCATCTTGGCACGTCTGCTCAAGGCCGGCGCGAATCCCAATCTCAGTAACAAGCAGGGCTGGACGGCACTGATGTTTACCGTGGCCAAGGGACAACTGGGCAGCGCGAAACGACTCGTGGCTGCGGGTGCTTCGATAAACGCCCGTAGCCGGATGGACGAAACAGCCCTCATGTTTGCTGCTGAGCAGGGATACATGAAGACGGCAAAATACCTACTGGCGCACAAGGCCCGCGTCAATCAAAGCAACCGTGCCGGGCAGACTGCATTGAGCCTGGCCCAGATCAACGGGCATCAGGCCGTGGCCGCCGTCCTGCTGGCGGCGGGCGCGAAACCTGTTTTGGTATCCAAAGCACCCAAGTTTCAGTCATCGAAAAAAGGCAAGGCCGGGAAAAAGACAGAAGCTAAGCGTTACGCCGGCTGGAGCGAACTCATGATCGCCGCCTGGGAAGGGCGGGTTGCGGTGGTACGCAGTCTGCTGAAAAAAAGCCGTGATCCGAATCAGACCGGCCCCGGTGGCACAACGCCCCTGATGCTTGCCGCACAGCAGGGCCACGCCGGCATCCTGCAAATCCTGTTAGATAATGGCGCACGGCCCGACGCCAGAGACGGGGAGGGTGTCACCGCACTCATGTTTGTGGCACGCAACGGCCACCCGGCAAGTCTGACGGTATTGATCAAGGGTGGAGCCAATCCTGAACTGCGCGACAAACGTGGCCGCGATGCTCTGATGCTGGCCATCCGCGCCGACCAGGTTGCCGCTGCCCAAAGCCTGTTAGACCACGGTGCCGGAATCAGCGCAAGGACAAAGGCGGGAAAAACGGCACTCAGTCTCGCCATTGAACGCGGCTATCAACCACTGGCCATCCGCCTCATCCAGCAGCACAGAGTGCAAAGAGTGTCACTGGCATGGCAGGACGAAGCCGGCCACGGTCTGCTATGGCTGGCGGCTCGATACGGCCAGACGAAGATTGCACAGATATTGTTAGAACGTGGTGTTCCTGCCGCCCACGAAAGCCCGGAAACCCCCCTCATGGCCGCCATCCGCTACGGCCACGAGCAGACCGTACGCCTGCTGCTCACCAACGGTGCCGATGTCAATGCCAGCAGCGCCCATGGGAATACACCTCTGCACGTTGCTGCGGATGCCGGCCATATCGAAGTTGCGCGCCTGTTACTCGAACAGGGGGCTGAAGTGGATGCGGAGAACGACCTGCGCAACACACCACTGATGGCCGCCGTGAGGGCCGGCCATGAGAACATGGTGCGCCTGCTGCTGGACAGTGGGGCGGACCCGGATCTGAAGAACAAACAAAGAGAAACGCCGCGTGGCATCGCTATGGATAGCAGCGCCAAAGAGGGTATTGCAAAAACCATCGAGTCGTTCGATGGCAAGAAAAAGGGCCTGTTTGGCTTGTTTTGAGATGTTGGGAAAGAAGTTTCCAGAAGCCCAAGGGAATAAGTAAAGTGCGCATAACTGCAAAATTTATTTTCTATCTCCAAGATAACCTATAAACAAATGAAACTTCTATCAATAAAAGAAAACCAGTTTGCGCAATGGAAAGAAATGCGAGAAGGGGTTTATAGCTCCCTCGACGATGAATTCCATGAATTGGAAATGAAGAAAATATTCTTGAGTGATGAGTGGTTCTGCTATTTTCTGATAAGTGAAAATAATCAGGTACTTGGCTTGGCTGAGTTGTCGTCAAGAAATGTTGTTGATGGCTGTTTAAGTACCCCTGTGGCCTATATTGAAGGTTTGTATATAAAAAAAGAATATCGTGGCATAGGGCTTGGAAGAGAGGCAATTGGAGCCATAAAAGACTGGTGTAAAGAGAAAGGGTTTACAGAGTTAGGCATGGATACCGAGTTGGCGAATCTAAAGGCACAAGAATTTTTCAAAGCAGTTGGGTTTCATGAAACTTATCGGATAGTACAGTTTCGCACCAGGATCGAATCCGCATAGAACATGAACAGTCCGTCTGTTTACAGTGGGGATGCTTCTTGCCAACCATGAAAGCATGATGGTCTCCTCTCTTGATGTCATGCTGTACCAAACTTTGTATCAACTTTAATGCCCATGTCCCGTAGCATGCCGGTGGGCAGGATGCCGCCGGCGCTGACGATGATGGCGTCATTCTCAATTTCGATTTTTTTCCCTTCCTGATCGAGCATCACTGATCTCTTGGTAATTTCCTTGGTGTTGGATTTTAGTAACACGGTGAGATTGCCTGCCGCTTCGGCGGCTTCCACTTTCTGGCGATTCTTTTCCTTGGCACGGGAGAAGGCGCCGCTTCGGTAGGAGATGGTGACGGTGGTGCCGGGCTCTTCGGCGATGCTGGTGGCGGCTTCCAGGGCGCTGTCGCCGCCGCCCACGACGAGTACGTGCTTGTCCCGGTATTGCTCCGGGTCAACGAGACGGTAGACCACCTTGGGCAGTTCTTCGCCCGGCACGTCCAGTTTGCGCGGCGTGCCACGGCGGCCGATGGCGAGCAGGACGTTGCTGGTGCGGTAGCTTGCTTTGTTGGTTTTGACATCAAAGCCACCCTCGAAGGGGGTGATGGATTCCATGCGCTCGTTGCAGTTCACCTGCAGGCCCGTGTCCTGCACCACTTTTTCCCAAAATGCCATCAATTCTTCTTTTGTGGTTTCACGAAACCTGACCTTGCCGACGATGGCCAGCTCTGCGGGCTGGGTCATAACGATTTTTCCGCGCGGGTAGTGGGATACGGTGCCGCCAAAGGTTTCCTGTTCGATGGTGACGAAGCGCAGCTTGTTTTTCAGCGCCGACAGCGAGGCGGAGAAGCCGGCGGGGCCGGCACCGATGATGACCACGTCCAGTTGGTCTTTGTCATCGGTGCGTGGTCTTTTGCAGATGGCTTCCATGGCCTGCCGTCCCTGTTCCACGGCGTTGCGAATCAGGCCCATGCCGCCCAGTTCGCCAGCGATGAAGATGCCGGGCACGTTGGTTTCGAAGTTGGCGTTGATATTGGGGATATCCACGCCGCGTTTTTCCGTGCCGAACACCAGGGTGATGGCGTTTACCGGACAGGCGCGCGCGCAGGCGCCGTGGCCGATGCAGTGGGTGGGATTCACCAGTTCCACCTTGTCGTTGATGATCGCCAGCACATTGCCCTCGGGGCAGGCCTTGACGCAGGCGTTGCAGGCGATGCACAGGTCACGGTTGCTGATGGGGTGGAGGGAGGCGGGCTCGGTCAGCCCGGCTTGCCGGTTCTTTTCCAGCGCCTGCGTATGCCGGTGGCTGGCGCGGCGGGATTTCAATATCCGGTACAGCCAGAAGAGCGCAATGGGCAGCAGATAGATGAGGATGACCAGGTATTCGCTGGTGGTGGAGATTTTTTCTTCCATGGGAGCGTCCAGTTGAGGGAACCTTTTTCAGTCGGTGATCGTTCCATAAAACGGATCAATCGGCATATCTGTAGCTTTGATTGGACCAAAAGGGGCAGCGGTTGATGCGGTAAAGCTGTTTTTTGGCCCTTCAAGCCATTTTGGTTGCTGCGGATGATAGTCCGCGGCCGATGATTATTGAAGAGATACATTATTCCTTGCAGTTTGGATGCTTGCTGTTCATGGATGTTTGATGAAAACCTCGATACGACAGAAAAGAACGCGGCCCATGGCCGGTCTGGATGATCTGCGACGTGTCAGCCGGACACCGCCGGGGCCGGATGGCGCGGCGGGTTCCGGTGGACGTGGTTCCTCGCCGGGGCCTGTTTCATCCGCAGGCGTGGATACCGTCAGACAACTGGCCAGACGCCGCGAGCTGTTTCTGGCGCTGGGGCTGATGCTCGCCATGACTGGCCTGTTTATCGGTGGGCGGCTGCTTTGGGATGAACGCTATTACGTGCCCGATGAGGGCCTGGGTTACGCCTTAGGTCTGGTGGGTGGCAGCATGATGCTGCTGGCCATGGGCTATGCCTTGTTCAAGCGTGTGGGCCGGCTGCGGAATCTGGGTTTCATGCACCACTGGTTGCGGCTGCATATCTTTTTCGGCATTGCCGGGCCGGTGCTGGTAGTGCTGCATTCCACCTTTCGGATTGGTTCGCTGAATGGCGCGGTGGCGCTGTTTTCCATGTTGCTGGTGTTCTTGAGCGGCATTATGGGGCGTTATTTGTACTCCAAGATTCACTACGGCTTGAGTGGACAGAAGGGCCGGGTGGATGAGATGCGGGAAAGTCTGGCGCAGGCCGGCCAGGGTATTCACACGCCCCAGCTCGATGCCTTTACGGAGGCTGTCATGAGTCATCCCCCCGGTCTGCTGTGGGCCTGGTGGGATCTGATGAGCTTCGGCTGGCGCAGCCGTTGGGTCGGATTTCGGTTGCGCCGCCGGATGCGGCGGCAGCTGTCCGCGCAGGCCAGGGCGGAAGGCTGGCCGGCGGTACAGCTGCGACAGCGGCGGCGGGCCTACCGGCGGCAGTTGCGGGATTATCTGCAGACCCTGCGCAAGGTGGCGCTGTTCAGCGCCTATGAACGGTTCTTCGCCTTTTGGCGGCATGCCCATGTGCCTTTTCTGGTTCTGTTGTTCATCAGCGGTGTGGTCCATGTGATCGCGGTGCACATTTACTGAATGAGAGCCTGGATCTGGATAATGTCAGTTTGTCTTGCCGGTCTTTCATCAGCTGTCCAGGCGGGGCTGGTTGACCAGATGGAAAAGGCTCTGATGCCCGGCCCATTGCATGCCAGTCATGCAAAGTACGAGGACGACTGTGACGTCTGTCATCGGCTGTTAAGTAAGGAGGAGCAAAACAAGCTGTGCCTTGACTGTCACGACCACCGCAATATTGCGGAGGATCTGCGTGACAAACGGGGATTCCACGGTCGTCTGGTGGAGGTTCGCAAAAAGGAGTGTCGCGTTTGTCACGCCGAACACAAGGGCCGTGACGCCAGGATGGTGTTGCTGGACACCCAGACCTTCAATCACGACAACAGCGACTTTGTGTTACGTGGCCGCCACCGTGACGCTCCCTGCAAGGCCTGTCACAAGCCGAAGAAGGCCTATCATCAGGCACCAAAGGCCTGTGTGGACTGCCATGAGTCGGATGACCCCCACGACGGCAAGCTGGGCAAGCGATGTGATAGTTGTCATGGCGAGAATCGTTGGCTCGACTTTCGCTTTGATCACGGCCAGACCGACTTCAAACTACGTGGCAAACACAAAGGGGTGGCATGCCGAAATTGCCACCCGCAGCAGACCTATCGCGCCGTCGCCAAGTCCTGCGTCAGCTGCCACCGCAGCGATGACGTGCACCGTGGTAAATATGGTCAGAAATGCAAGGATTGCCACGATGTCAATGGCTGGGCGACGCAGGATTTTGATCATGACAAGGACACGGATTATCGCCTGATCGGACGGCATCAAAAGGTGGCCTGTGAACAATGCCATCGCGATGCACCGAAGCCAAAGGCCAAGCGTGAACCACTCAAGACGGACTGCTATTCCTGTCATCGGCTGCACGATGAACACAAGGGGCAATACGGTCGCAAGTGCAAGTCCTGCCATTCGACCAAGGGCTGGAAGAAGACCACCTTCCGCCACGACAAGACGGATTTCCCCCTCAAGGGAAAACACAAAAAGGTTGCCTGCGCGGATTGCCATGCGGGTGACATCTACAAGGAAGAACTGGGTGTGCATTGTATCGATTGTCACCGCAGCCATGACGTACACGGTGGCCAGCAGGGCAAGCAGTGCGCGGATTGCCACAACGAGGAGAGCTGGTCCGGCAAGGTTGCCTTTGATCACGACCTGGCGAATTTTCCCCTGTTAGGGGCACACGCCACGGTGGCCTGTGAGGAGTGTCATGCCTCGGGGAATTTCAAGGATGCCAAGGTGTCCTGTGTCTCCTGTCATGCGGCGGATGATACGCACCGGCGACGCCTGGGGGCCAACTGTGGGACTTGTCACTACGTGGGCGACTGGAAGGCCTGGGACTTCGACCATGACAAGAAAACGGACTTCAAGCTGGAGGGGGCACACCGCGGCATCGTCTGTGAGGCCTGCCACCGTGAGGTGGTGACGGAGAAGATTGAGTTATCCACTGATTGCAGTTATTGCCATCTGTCGGATGACGCCCACAACGGTGGTTTCGGACGCCGCTGCGCGCGCTGTCACGGCGTGAAATCGTTTGATGAAATAAGGATGTGAGCGGATGAATATGGAATCTTCAAAAAAGCGTCATGTGCTGTGGTTGCTGGCCCTGCTGATACTGCCATTGCTGGTGCTGGCGGAAAGCATGGTGCCGCAAAAAGACTTCGATCATTTCGATACGGGATTCCTGCTCACTGGCCAGCATCAGACGCTGCCCTGTGCGAACTGCCATGTCCAGGGGGTATTCAAGGGCACGCCGCAACAGTGCGGCGCCTGCCATAACGGCCAGATTGCCCCCGGAAAATCCGCCGATCACCCGCTCAGCAATGAGCTTTGCGATAACTGCCACGTCACCTTTGCCTGGGCGGCGGTGGTGCTGGATCATTCCTCGGTGGTGGGTAACTGCAATCAGTGCCATGCGTCGGGCAGTGAGGCGGGGGGCATGCCTGCTGCTCATGTGCAGACAAAGGCGCAGTGTGAGGATTGCCATGGCACCATCGCCTGGTTGCCGGCCCGCTTTGACCATGACAACGTCGGCCAGCGTTGCGGTCAGTGTCACAACGGCGTCAATGCCACCGGCAAGTCGGTGAACCATCTACAAACCACGGCCGAGTGTGTGGATTGTCACAGCACCCAGGCCTGGTCTCCCACGCATTTCGATCACAGCGCGGTGAGCGGCGTTTGCAGCAATTGCCACAATGGCCTGACGGCGACCGGCAAGTCGTCCGATCACCTGCAGACCATGGCCGGATGCGATGTTTGTCACGATACCAATGGCTGGGTTCCCGCCAATTTCAACCACGACAGCTTCAGTGGGGTCTGTGATTCCTGCCATAACGGCAGCACGGCGATGGGTAAGTCCGGGGATCATGTTCAGACCGAGGAGAACTGTGATACCTGCCACGGTACCAACGGCTGGGTGCCCGCCAACTTCTCCCATAAAAATATCAGTGGCGCCTGCAATGCCTGTCATAACGGCGGCACGGCGCAGGGCAAGTCCGAGAATCATGTCCCCACCACTGCAGACTGTAGTGGCTGTCACAGCAGCAACGGCTGGACGCCTGCGAATTTTTCCCACAAGAATGTTAGTGGCGCCTGCAATGCCTGCCATAACGGCAATATTGCGGAGGGCAAGTCCGGACGCCATGTGCCGACCACCGCAGACTGTGCTGTCTGCCACGGCATCAATGGCTGGACCCCAGCCAATTTTGCCCACGACACCATCAGTGGTCCCTGCAGCAGCTGCCACGACGGCAGCACGGCCAAGGGCAAATCCGGTGATCACCTTCAGACCGCGGCCGAATGTGATATCTGCCACAGCACCAATGCCTGGGAGCCTGCCAGTTTCAATCACGATAACTTCACCGGTACCTGTGATTCCTGCCACAACGGCAGTACGGCGGCGGGCAAGTCTGAGGATCATGTTCAGACCACGGCAGACTGTGCTGATTGTCACGGCACCAATGGCTGGACTCCGGCCAATTTCAACCATGACAACATCAGCGGCGCCTGCGATGCCTGTCACAACGGCAGCACCGCGGCAGGCAAGTCCGAAGCCCATGTGCCGACCAGTGCAGACTGCGGTGTATGCCACAGCAGCAACGGCTGGAGCCCGGCCAGCTTCTCCCACGATGCCGTTAGTGGTGCCTGTGATGCCTGTCATAATGGCAGCACCGCGGAAGGCAAGTCCGGAGACCATATTCCAACCAGCGCAGACTGCAGTGCCTGTCACAGCAGCAACGGCTGGACGCCGGCCAATTTTTCTCACGATACGGTCAGTGGTGCCTGCAGCAGCTGCCACAACGGCAGTGCCGCGGAGGGCAAGTCCGGGAATCATATTCCGACCACCGCAGACTGCGATGCCTGCCACAACAGCAACGGTTGGGTTCCGGCCAACTTCTCCCACGACAGCGTCAGCGGCGCCTGCGGTACCTGCCACAACGGCAGTGCCGCGGAGGGCAAGTCCGGAAACCATGTACCGACCACCGCAGACTGCAGTATTTGTCACAGCAGCAACGGCTGGACCCCCGCCAATTTCTCCCACGATGCCGTCACGGGTGCCTGTAGCACTTGCCACAATGGCAGCCTGGCCGCGGGCAAATCCGGCAACCATGTGTTGACCAGTGCAGACTGCAATGTCTGCCATGGCACCAATGGCTGGATTCCCGCCAACTTTGCCCACGACACGATTACTAGTCCCTGCAGCAGCTGCCACAATGGCAACACGGCTGAGGGTAAACCCGGTAATCACCTTCAGACCGCGGCCGAGTGTGATATCTGCCACAGCACCAATGCCTGGGAACCCGCCAATTTCAATCACGACAACTTCATTGGTAGCTGCGATTCCTGCCACAACGGCAGCACGGCTGCGGGCAAGTCCGGTAACCATATTCAGACCACGGCGGACTGTGGTGATTGTCACGGCACCAATGGTTGGGTACCCGCCAATTTCTCCCACGACAACATCAGCGGCGCCTGTAATTCCTGCCACAATGGCAGCACCGCGGCAGGCAAGTCCGGGAACCATGTGCTGACCAGCGCAGACTGCGGTGCCTGTCACGGCACCAATGGCTGGGTGCCCGCCAATTTCTCGCATGACGCCGTCACGGGTACCTGCGATGCCTGCCACAATGGCAGCACCGCGGAGGGCAAGTCTGGGAATCATATTCCCACCACCGCGGACTGCAGTGCCTGCCACAACAGCAACGGCTGGACGCCCGCCAATTTCTCCCATGACACCGTCACGGGTGCCTGCAGCAGTTGCCATAATGGCAACACGGCGGAGGGCAAGTCCGGAAATCATGTGCCGACCACCGCGGACTGCGGTGCCTGCCACGGTACCAATGGCTGGACGCCTGCCAATTTCTCCCATGACACCGTCACGGGTGCCTGCAGCAGTTGCCACAATGGCAGCACGGCTGCGGGCAAGTCCGGGAATCATATTCCGACCACCGCCGACTGTGGTGCCTGCCACGGTACCAATGGCTGGGTTCCGGCCAACTTCTCCCATGACACCGTCACGGGAGCCTGCAGCAGTTGCCACAATGGCAGCACCGCGGAGGGCAAGTCCGGGAATCATGTGCCGACCACTGCAGACTGCGATACCTGTCACAACACCAATGGCTGGACCCCGGCCAATTTCTCCCATGACGCCGTCACGGGTGCCTGTAACACCTGCCACAACGGCAACACGGCGGCAGGCAAGCCCGGCAACCACATCCAGACCACGGCGGACTGTGGTGATTGTCACGGCACCAATGGCTGGACCCCGGCCAATTTCAACCACGACAACATCAGTGGTGCCTGTAATGCCTGTCACAACGGCAGCACGGCGGCGGGCAAGTCCGGGAATCATGTGCCGACCACGGCGGACTGTGGCGCCTGCCACAGCACCAATGGTTGGGCGCCCGCCAATTTCTCTCACGACGCCGTCACGGGTGGCTGCAACACCTGCCACAACGGCAGCACGGCTGCGGGCAAGCCCGGTAATCATATCCAGACCACGGCGGACTGCGATGTCTGCCACACCACCAATGGTTGGGTGCCCGCCAATTTCAGCCACGACAATGTCGTCAATCCCTGCAGCACTTGTCACAACGGTTCGAGCGCCCAGGGTAAACCCGGTAACCACATCCAGACCGTGGGGGAATGTGACGTCTGCCACAGCACTAACGCCTGGGTGCCGGCGAACTTCGACCACAGCGACGCCAATGCGATTTGTGACAGCTGCCATAACGGTACGACGGCTATCGGCAAGGACAACAATCACTTCATTACGTCCAAGCAGTGTTCTGACTGCCACACGACACAAACCTGGTCACCGGTGAATTATCAGCATCTCTCCGCCGACTATCCGGGGGATCACCGCTCCAACGTGAGCTGTGTCGATTGCCATCGTGGCAACAGTGAAGTGGTGACCTGGCCATCGCCGGCCTATCGCCCCGATTGCGCGGGCTGTCATGCGTCCGACTATGAGGCGGACGAGCATAAGAAGACCAAAAATCCGTCGACCATTTATTACTCGATTGGCGAGCTGCGCGACTGTTCGGGTGCCTGTCATGAGTACACCGACAGCAGTTTTACCACCATCAAGAAAACGCGCAACGGGGAACATCGGACCCGCGATGGCGACTGGTAATTTCGGAACGCTATACGCATGAGACGGTGGATTATCCTTTTTGCCTGGCTAGGCCTGACCGGTCAGGCCTGGCCGGCATCGAGTCTGTTGCTGGAAAGTATCGAATACACCAATGTGGCGGGGGTTGAGGCCATCGAGATCGGTTTTTCCGATCCCGTGCAATATCTGTCTCATATGCCTCCTGAACGGGGTCTCGAACTGAGGGTTTCGATCGCGTCTTCGTCAATGCCGCCGGTGGAGGACGCGGAGCCATTCACCCAGGAGATGAATGCGCCAAAGGATTCGCTGATTCCCCTCAAGCGGGTTAGCCTGAGCGGGGATGATGCGGGCGAGTTGACGGTGCATCTGCTGTTTGAACGGGTTGTGCATTTCAAGGTTAGCGCGGGCAGCCGGCGCAATACCTTGCGCGTGTTGTTGCCGGAACTTGGCGTGCAACCTGCCGTCACGGTCGCGCCGGAACTGGCCGCCGTTTCGTCGGCGCTGGCGGCGGAGGACGAGGCACTTGCCCGTATCCTGCAGGAAGGTCGCAAGGCGCTGCAGCGGCGGCAGTTGCAGCGTGCCATCAATATCTTCACCAAGCTGCTGAGCATGCCACCCCATCGATATTCCCAGGATGCACTGGAGCTGCTCGGCGTGGCGCGAGAACGCAATGGGCAGAAGGCGCATGCCAAGGCGATGTACCAGGAATATCTGCAGCGTTACCCGAAGGGGGAGGGTGCCGCGCGGGTGAAACAGCGTCTTGCCGATCTGATCAGCGGACAGATGAAGCCCCGGCCGCGTCTGAAGGCGAAAAAGCAGATGCCGGACAAGGGTTTTCGCTCCGATATCTACGGCAGCCTGGCGCAATTTTATTACTTTGGGCAAAACAGCATTGATGGAGAGACGAGCACCCTGGATGAGTCACTGCTGCTGAACCAATTGAGCCTGACCTGGCGGCTGCGGAGTGATGATGTCGAGATAAGAAATTTCTTCTACGCCAATCAGCACTATGACTTCGTCAGCGAGGTGGAGCGCCCGCTGACCATCGAATCGGCCTACAGTAAATACACCAATGACCGCCTGCATCTGACGGGACAGTTTGGTCGGCAGACCGGCTCCAGCGGTGGCGTGCTGGGAAAATTTGATGGTCTGAAACTGGGCTACGACCTGTCGCAGCGCTTTCGCCTGATGGCGCAGACGGGCTTCCCGGTGGATGTGGGCGACAAGCGCCGGATACAGACCAACAAGCCCTTTATCGGCTTGAGTGCGGAATTGAGTGGTGGTGATCAGGGCGTCGATATCCTGCCCTATTGCCTGCACCAAAAAGTGGATGGCATCGTTGACCGTTTCGCAGTGGGCAGTGAATTTCGTTTCTTCCACCCACTGGGTAATTTTTACAGCATGCTGGACTACGATGTCTCCTATCGTGCCCTCAATATTTATTTGTTCCGTGGTCAGTACAACTGGCGCAAGACGACCAGCTTTAACTTCAATTTCGACTACCGCAAGAACCCGCTGCTGTTCACCAGCAATGCCCTCATCAATCAACTGCAGGCCGATTCCATCGCCGATCTGCTGGATTTGTATTCCGAGAATGAAGTGCGTGCCATGGCCGAGGAACGTGTCGGCAGTGCGGTCACACTGTCCGGCGGAGTGAGCCACAGTTTCAGCGACCGCTACCAGCTGCGTGGTGAGATTACGCGTGCACAGCAGATTTACAAGCTCGATGATATCGATGCCGGTGTGCTGGTATCGGAGAACGATAGCCAGACCTATCTATTCGTGCAATTCATTGCCAACCAGTGGATCAATTCCCGCGACACGACGGTCCTCGGCATGAGACTGTCTGACACACGCACCTACAATGAACTGTCATTCATCGCCTCCAATCGTCTTCCCCTGGGTACCTCGTGGCGCTTCGACCTGCGCGCTCGTGCCGACCTGCGTAGTAACGAAGGGGGCGAGGAACTGACAAAACTAAGGCCGTCCATGAAGGTGGACTATCTCTCCAAAGCCACGATGCATTTCATTGCCGAACTGGGTTATGAGTGGTGGCGCTATAGCGGGAATAGCGTCAATCCCGATTACAGCCGCCTATTTGCCCATGTGGGTTACCGGTGGAACTTTTAGTTTCCTGCTTTCCCTGCAAACGCTTTGCGTGATTCGTATCCCGATACAATAAAATGTCACTCTTACGGGCGGTCTTGCGTACATCCAGAAAATATTCCTGATAAATATGAGCTTACCGTGAAGCCTCTCATTTTACTGTATGTTCTTGCGCTGTGCCGTCAGTAGTTTACTGGAATTGAGAGGTATTTCTATTGTTTAGGTAATTGGTCAATAAATTTAGCAGGAAATAATTACAGAGAACAACGCTATAGAATTAGTAAGTTGCTTAGGAACGTGTGCGTTTCTATAAGCAGGGGGAGTATGTGAGATTATTTTTAGCGACAAGTCTCACAGTTCTTGTTTTCAAGCTATAATTAGCAATTCTATACTCACGGATAGTTAACTGATTTGCGCAGGATTTGTGGGATATACCACATTTTTATTATTGATTTGGATCAATGCAAATAGATGTCATGAAGTGTACTCTCATGCGGCATTATTCAGAGTTCTAATCAAAACAGGCAATTACGAGTATAGATATATTGTAGTGGAATGGGTGGTTATCGATCCCGATAAAACATCCATATTGATGAACAGACGACTCCCTGTCAGGAGGTTATGTGTCTACATCAACGGTGATGACGCGCCGACATTTTATTAGCTTGGGTAAGCTAGAGCGGCATGTTCCAATCCGCCCACCCTGGTCTTTTTCTGAAGATCAATTTGTTGCGCAGTGTACGCAGTGTGGCGACTGTATTACAGCATGCCCTGAGAATATTCTTTTACGTGGCAATCTGAGTCGATATCCAAAAGTCAATTTTTCACTCGGGGAGTGTACGTTTTGCCGTGCCTGTGTAGATGTCTGTCCAACACAGGCTCTGGACAAACATCTAGCTCAACCATGGCAGATGAAAATCACTGTGGGTGAAGCATGCCTGGCTAGAAAGCAGGTTATTTGTGTCACCTGTAGTGAGCAGTGTGAAGCGCAGGCAATTCGTTTTCTCGCTATAGCCGGTCGCGTTTCTTTACCCGAAATTAATATGGATTCCTGTACAGGCTGTGGGGCTTGTGTAGCACCCTGTCCAACACAGGCCCTTGAGGTGATGTATGAGCGATGAACAGGATCCTGTTGGTTGCATTGTTGGGGCAGTCATTCAGCTCAGGCCGAACTGTACTGAAAAACAGTATGGCCAATTGGAAAAACAGGAAGGACTTGAAATTCATGCGCAGGATGACCAACAGCGTTTGGTGGTTACTATCGAAGCGGATACGGATGGAGCGATGATAGAAATCATAGAAGGCATTCAGAACATGAACAGTGTTTTGAATATACATACGGTATATCACCACTTGGATGAATTCCAAAATGAAGCGGAGGGATGGACATGGCGGTAACACGTAGAACATTCATCAAGACAACTGCGGCGACAGCTGCAGCGGTAACGGTCAATATTAACCTGCCAGGCTCAGCACATGCTAGCTTCGACACGGAAGACAATCGTATTCGTTGGGATAAGGCCGCATGTCGATTCTGTGGAACAGGCTGCGGTGTACTCATTGGGACACAAAAGGGACGTATTGTAGCCACTCAGGCGGATCCCGATAATGAGGTCAACAGAGGAACCAACTGTATCAAAGGCTATTTTCTATCCAAGATCATGAGTGGAAAAGATCGCCTGACCACGCCGTTACTGCGTAAGAAAGGTGGAAAGTTTGATAAAAATGGTGAGTTTGCACCGGTCTCGTGGGATGAAGCCTTCGATATCATGGCCGACAAGTGGAAACAGACACTGAAGGAAAAAGGTCCGGAAGCCATTGGTATGTTTGGCTCCGGACAATGGACAATCATGGAGGGTTATACGGCTGCCAAGTTAATGAAAGCAGGCTTCCGCTCCAACAATATCGATCCTAATGCGCGACATTGTATGGCATCAGCGGTGGGTGCATTTATGCGCGGTTTTGGTTCTGATGAGCCAATGGGTTGCTACGATGATCTTGAGCATGCGGATGCTTTTGTATTGTG
>VAPM010073818.1_pt1 | contig 16106 bp, 12 predicted proteins | sample 3395091 | NCBI WGS metagenome assembly VAPM01 (sample SAMN08290445, study PRJNA428436) | hydrothermal vent metagenome | isolation source: Deep-sea hydrothermal vent chimney 3 | place: Pacific Ocean: Juan De Fuca Ridge | reverse complement strand
GCTGGGGCATTTCGGCATCTGGGATGACGAGGGCCTGCCGATGTACCGTCACGCCATTCCCCTGCGCGGCACCCTGGGGCCGAGCCTGGGCCAGATCGAGGATATGGTCGATACCGCAATCATCGAATGCGAACGGTTCTATCCGGCCTTCCAGTATGTCATCTGGGGCGGAAAATCGGTCGAAGACGCGGTCGCGGCGGCGATGATCGACACCGTCGGCGAAGCCTGACCGGAACCATGGTGAAACTATTACTCGCCGGCTGTGGCAAGATGGGTGGCGCCCTGCTGACCGGCTGGCTGGATGCCGACTACCGGAATTCCGAAATTATCGTTATCGAACCGAACGCCGCGATTGCCGCCGACATCGCCCGGCGTTTCGGGGTGGCGACGGCGCCCGACGCGGGCGACCTGAATGCCGGTCTTTCGCCCCAGGTTATCGTGTTCGCGGTCAAGCCCCAGGTCATGGACCAGGCCGTGCCCGGCTATGCCCGGTTCGCCGAAACCGGCTGCGTTTACCTGTCCATCGCGGCGGGCAAGACCATTGGCTATTTCGAACGCCTGCTGGGTCCGGCGGCGGCCATCGTCCGGGCCATGCCCAACACCCCCGCCGCCGTCGGTCGCGGCATTACCGTGGCCTGCGCCAACGGCCTGGTTTCACAATCCCAGACCGGGCTTTGCGATGGCCTGCTGAAGACCGTCGGCGAGGTCGTCTGGAGCGACGATGAAAATCAGCTGGATGCCGTTACCGCGCTTTCCGGCGGCGGTCCGGCCTATGTGTTTTTGTTGACTGAATGCCTGGCCCGGGCGGGAATCGAAGCCGGTTTACCGGCCGAAATGGCGAATCGTCTGGCCCGGGCCACCGTTGCCGGATCGGGTGAATTGCTGCATCAGGCCAGCGAAGAACCCGCCGTCCTGCGCCAGAATGTCACCAGCCCCGGCGGCACCACCGCCGAAGCCCTGAAAGTGCTGATGGGCGAAGATGGCTGGCAACCCCTGATTACCAGGGCCATTGCCGCGGCCAGCGCGCGTTCGCGGCAACTAGCCGGATAGATCCAGCCATTCCTGTTCAGCAAGCACGGTAACGCCCAGTTCCGCCGCCTTCCTGGCCTTCGACCCGGCATCGGCGCCGACGATCACGTAATCGGTCTTTTTCGAAACCGATCCGGCGACTTTGGCCCCCATGGCTTCGGCGCGCGCCTTAGCCTCGCCCCGGCTCATGGTTGCCAGCGAACCGGTGAACACCACGGTCTTGCCGGCGACCGGCGATGAAACCGTATCGGAAACGGCGAAGGCTTCGATTGTCAGTATCTTGTCCAACCCGGTAACGACATCCAGATTATGTTTTTCGTTAAAAAATTCGATCAGCTCTTCCGCCATGGCCGGGCCGATGCCGTCGATATTCAGCAATTCGCCATAGGCTTCCGAATCATGGTCTTTCGCCGCCACCATCGCCGTGCGCCAGCTTTCCAGTGAACCGTACTGCCGGGCCAACAGCTTTGCCGTGGCCTGGCCGACCTGGGGGATGCCAAGCGCATAGATGAAACGGTCCAGGGTAATTTTTCTTTTGTCATCGATGGCCCGAAGAAGATTTTCCAGAGACTTCTCGCCCCATCCTTCGCCGCCGGATATTTCGTCGGCATGGTCTTTCAGGTGGAAGATATCGACCGGCGAGGTTATCAGCCGACCGTAAAAAGACTTAATGTGCCTGGCACCCAGCCCTTCTATATCGAAGGCGTCGCGCGATACGAAATGTTTCAGCCTTTGCACCGCCTGGGCCGGGCAGATCAGGCCGCCGGTGCAGCGCCGCCGGGCCTCGCCCTGTTCGCGCACCGCGTGGCTTTTACATATCGGGCAGATATCGGGAAAAACGAAGGGTTCGCTACCTGACGGGCGTTTTTCCCGCACCACTTCGACCACCTGTGGAATAACGTCCCCGGCCCGCTGGATGATGACCGTATCGCCGATGCGGATGTCCTTGTCGGCAATGTAATCTTCGTTGTGCAGGGTGGCGCGACCGACCACAACGCCGCCGACCGTCACCGGCAATAATTCCGCCACCGGCGTCAGGCTGCCGGTCCGCCCGACCTGAATATTGATCTTCCGCAGTTCTGTCATCGCCTGTTCGGCGGGAAACTTGTGGGCGATGGCCCAGCGCGGGGCGCGGGCGACAAAGCCCAGGCGATCCTGCCAGTCCAGCCGGTTGACCTTGTAGACGACCCCGTCGATATCGTAGGGCAGGCCGGAACGGGCGGCGGCCAGGTCTCGGTATTGTTCCAGCACGGCGTCCAGATCGGGACACAGCCTGGCCAGCGGATTAACCGGAAAACCCCACGCCCTGAATTTTTCCAGAATGCGCCAGTGGCTGTCGGCGACCGGCGCGCTGACGTGTCCCAGGGCATAAACAAAAAACGACAACGGGCGGGTCGCCGTGACATCGCTGTCCAGCTGGCGCAGGCTGCCGGCGGCGGCGTTGCGCGGATTGGCGAATAACTTGCCGCCGCTTTCCATCTGCGCCGCGTTGAGGGCCAGAAAATTATCCTTGCCCATATAGACCTCGCCGCGAACTTCCAGCACATCGGGAACATCGTCCGGCAGGGTCGTGGGAAGCTCCCTGAGGGTCCGCACATTGGCCGTAACGTCCTCGCCGGTGGTGCCGTCGCCGCGCGTCACGGCCTGAACGAATCGCCCCCGTTCGTAGCGTAACGAGATCGACAGGCCGTCAATTTTCGGTTCCGCCACCATTTCCAGGGGAACCGAAGGATCATCGCCCAGTTCCTTAAGGAAGCGGCGGATGCCCTTGAAGAACTCGCCGACATCCCGATCATCGAAGGCGTTGCCCAAAGACAGCATGGGCTGGATATGGCGGACTCTGGCGAACCCCGGGGCGGTGGCCGCGCCGATCCTGTTCGACGGGCTGTCATCGCGTACATGATCGGGGAACAGGGCTTCGATGGCTTCGTTACGCCGTTTCAGGGCGTCGTAGTCGGCGTCGCTGATAACCGGCGCGTCCCGCTGATGGTAGGCCAGGTCATGTCCGGCGATTTCCGCCGCCAGCGCCGCCAGTTCGGCATCGACCTGCTGCGGGGTCAGGTTTTCAGGAGCGATCCGGCGCGGCATTATCCGGCGCCCCGCAGCAGGCTGTCGGCGGCGGCGCGGGCCTCGTCGGTAATCTCGGCCCCGGCCAGCATCCGGGCTATTTCTTCCTGTCGCTGGTCGTCGGACAGGACCTCGACGGTCGTCGAAACGACTCCGTCCCGGTCATCCTTGCTGATGCGCAGATGGCGGGCGCCGCGCGCCGCCACCTGCGGCGAATGAGTGACCACCAGAACCTGGACCGCTTCGGCCAGACCGGCCAGGCGATCGCCGACGGCGGCGGCCACGGCGCCGCCGATACCGCTGTCCACCTCATCGAAGATCAGGCTCGGCACCGGGTCGGCATGGGCCAGAACGGCTTTCAGGGCAAGCATCAGGCGGGACAATTCACCGCCCGACGCGATCTTGTTCAACGGCCCCGGCGGCGTTCCCGGATTGGTCGCCACCTCGAACGTCACGTTATCGCAACCATCCGGTCCCCAGGCCGATTCGTCGAGCGGTTCGACGCGGGTCAGGAATCTGGCTTTTTCCATTTTCAGCGGCGGCAGTTCGGCTTCGACCGCCCGGTCGAGCCTTTTCGCCGCCCCGGTCCGCCGGGAACTCAGTTTTGCCGCCGATCCGGTATAGCCGGCACGGGCGGCGGCGGCGGCGGCGGTCAGTTCCAGCAGCCGGGCCTCGCCGTTTTCAAGCCCGGCCAACTGGTCTTTCAGGGTAATGCGCAGCGCCGGCAGGCCGTCGACTTCCACACCATGCTTGCGGGCCAGGGCGCGCAGGGCAAACAGCCGTTCCTCGACGGCTTCCAGCCGGGCCGGATCAAGATCCAGATCGGTGCTGGCCTTTTCCAGCAGGGCCTGCCCGTCAGCGGCTTCCATGGCGGCCCGTTGCAGGGCGTCGATGGCCTGATCCAGGCGGCCATCGGCCTTGTCCGCGACCGGCTGCAACAGACGCACGGCGGCGCGAAGCGCCGCTTCGGCGCCATTGTCAACCGCCAGGCCATCGAGCGCCAAGGCGATCGCTTCGATCAGTTTTTCACCATGCATCATCATCGTCCGGGTCGCCGCCAATTCGGCGTCTTCACCGGATTGCGGGTCCAGTTTTTCCAGTTCCGTTACCGCATGGCGGAGGAATTCCTCGTCCCGGCGGGCGCTCGCCAATTTCTCCTGTTCGGCTTCCAGGGCCTGGGCGGCGGCCCGCCACTCCCGCCAAAGACCGGCCGTTCGCCGGCAATCGCCGGCCAGGCCGCCGTAGGCGTCGAGCAGTCCACGATGGTAGGCCGCGCCAAGCAGCCGCCGGCTTTCGAACTGGCCGTGAATTTCCACCAGTTCATCGCCCAGGCTCCTGAGCAGATTAACGCTGACCGCCTGATCGTTAATGAAGGCGCGGGATTTTCCCTGGGCGGTCAGCACCCGGCGCAGGATTACCACATCTTCTTCCTGTGGCAGGCCGTGTTCGACCAGAAAAGCGGTCACTTCGGGGCTGGTGCGGAAAATTGCGCCGACCACCGCCTGATCGGCCCCGTGGCGGACCAGCCGGGCCTCGGCCCGGACCCCGAGGGCGAGCCCCAGGGCATCGAGCAGGATCGACTTACCGGCCCCGGTTTCCCCGGTCAGGACCACCAGACCCGGCCCGAAAGACAGCTCCAGGCGCTCGATCAGGACGACGTCGCGAATGGAAAGCGCCTGAAGCATATGCGGCTACCAAAACTTATACCAGGCGTCGCCTTCGACCGGCTCCAGCAGTTTGCCCTCGACCAGCCGATAGGCATCCAGATACCAGTCGCTGCCGGGAAAATTGTGACCCAGCACGGCGGCGGCCTTTTGGGCCTGTTCGTGCAAGCCCAGCGCCATATAGGATTCCGTCAGGCGAAGCAGGGCTTCCGGCACATGGGTGGTGCTCTGAAACCGGTCGATCACCACCTTGAAGCGATTGATCGCGGCCAGAAACTGGCCCTGATTTTGGTAGTATCGACCGATTTCCATCTCCTTGCCGGCCAGATGATCCCGCGTCAGGTCAAGCTTCAGCTTGGCGTCCTTGGCGTATTTGCTGGTCGGGAAGCGCTTTACCAGTTCGGCCAGGGTTCTCTGGGCCAGATCGGTCATTCGCTGATCGCGGGTAACGTCGGATATCTGCTCGTAATAGCTTAGCGCCTTCAGATAGTAAGCGTAGGGAACATCCGGGTTGGAGGGATGGAGCTGGATAAACCGGTTGAGCGCAATAATTGCGCTGTCGTAGGCGTTGTTTTGATAATAGCTGTAGGCCGACATTAACTGCGCCTTGGTCGCCCACGAGGAATAGGGGTGCTGGCGTTCGACCTCGTCGAACATCAGCGCCGATTTTTCATATTCGCCCTGTTCGAGCACCCCTAGGGCCTCGTTATAAAGTTCCTCGACCGGTCTATCGACATACTCCGGTTCAAGCTCGGCTTGCGTGCAGGAGGAAAGAATAAAGACGGACAACAGAATTAAAACGAATCGGTTTTGACGGCTCATACCACGCCTTTTCGGCAACGATCAAAGGTGCCGGACTATACCACGCAAGGGGTGGCATAACGCAACGGCAAGCTTGCGGGAAGACGGAAAAAACGGCTTCAGGCGGTGGCGGCGATACCGTCTTGCGGCGATTCGACGGCCCAGATGGTTTTGGCGGCGGCGGCACTGGCCGCTTCGGCCTCCATTTCCGCGTAGCACCAGGCATCACTGTCGGCGAACAGGGCGCGCAACAGCTTGTTATTGGCCGCGTGTCCGGAACACAGCCCGGCAAAATGGCCGATCACGGCGCCACCGGCCAGGAACAGGTCGCCGACGGCATCGAGAACCTTGTGCCGGACGAATTCATCGTCATAGCGAAGGCCGTCTTCATTAATAACCTTGTCGCCGCTAACGACCACGGCGTTATCCAGCGAGCCCCCCTTGGCCAGACCGGATTTGCGTAACTGTTCGACTTCATGCAGGAAGCCGAAAGTACGGGCGCGGGAAATTTCCTTCTTGAAATAATTACCGGCCAGATCAACCGAAATGGCCTGACGCGAAACCGCCGCGCTATCGAAATTAATCTCGAAATCAAGGGTGAAGCCGTTACCAGGCGCCAGGGTCGCCCGCGTCCCGCCATGATTGACGGAAACCGGCTTCAGGATGCGTATGTAACGGCGCGGCCGGTCCTGTTCGACAATACCGGCGCATTCGAACAAAAAAAGAAACGGCGCGGCGCTGCCGTCCATAACCGGGACTTCCGGGCCATTTACTTCGACCAAAAGGTTGTCGACGCCGGCCCCCGAAAGGGCCGACAGCAAATGTTCGACGGTGCCGATGGTAACGCCGTCGGCATTGCCGAGCGTCGTGCAAAGCGTGGTATCGACCACATTGTCCCAGGTCGCCGGAATGGTCGCGCCACCGCCGGAAATATCCGTCCGTTTGAAGACTATGCCGCTATCGGGTGCGCCCGGCAGCAGGGTCATCGAGACCTTTTCGCCGGAATGGAGAGCAACACCAGTACAATTGATGGGACTCTTAAGTGTACGCTGCCTGATTGTGGCCATTTATTTTTATTGCATGGGCCTTCGGTAAAAAAAGCTTCACGCACCCCAATAATTACAAAATTCTTTTTTAGTCTTGTTTGATTTCATCAAACGATCCGCGACCCATACCCTATCTTTACACTTATTAATATTTGGTAAGCAGGGTATTTTTGTTTCGCGACGGCTCGTTTATTATTTCAACGCCCAATAAAAAAGAATGCTTCGAGGATGTTTGTAGCAACACCGCCCGAAGCATTCAAATCACTCTTTATTACGAATTATTACGCTTTCTCAATCGCTTGAGAGAGACTCGATCTAGTTAGCCTGCCGGCGCAGAAAAGCGGGTATATCCAGCAGATCCTCTTCCGGATGGGATTTTTGAATCCGGTCGGCGTCATCCAGGCCGCCCAGCCTTTCCTGCTCCGCCGCCGGCTCCTGATCGGGTGTCGGCTTATTCAGGATCAGGGGTTCTATTCGGCCTGACCGCCCGCCGATACTATCGACCAGCGCCCCCATGGGGGTGGCGTTTTCGGGAAGTTTCGGCATCGGGCGTTTCGATGCGCCGCCAATGCCGGTCACCCTTTCGAACAGCGACATGCCCTTGGCCTTTTTCGGCGCCGCCGGCGGTTCCTGACGCTCGCCGCCGGCGCCGTTCACCATGGCGGCGGCGGCGTAGGGATCGGCGGCGGCGGCATCGGGTTTGCCACTGCCGTTGACGGCGGCCTTGGGAATGAAGGCATCGGCGGTGTTGGCGCCGGGAGTAGCCGGGGCCGGCAAACCGGGATCGACGGCGTCCTCGTGATCGACCGTTTCGGTCGGCTGCGGAATATCCGCGACGGTCTCCACCGGGGTCTCGACCGGATCAACATGCGGCGGTTCCATCGCCGCCTCGCCGGTCTGTTCCGGTTCCAAGGCGACATCGGGTTCGCTGGCCGTCGCCACCACGGCCGCCTCCTGGACCGACAGGACGGTAGGTTCGGGCTGGCTAAGGGCGGCGCGATCCATGCCGGTAGCAACCACCGAAACCCTGATCTTGCCGGACAGGCTTTCATCGAAGGTCGACCCGAAAATGATATAGGCGTCGGTATCGACTTCCGAGCGGATTCTATTGGCCGCCTCGTCGGCTTCGAACAGGGTCATATCCTGACCGCCGGTTATGTTGATCAGCACCCCCTTGGCGCCGGCCATGGAGGTATCATCGAGCAGCGGATTGGAAATAGCCGCCTCCGCCGCATCGAGCGCCCGGCGTTCGCCTTCGGCTTCGCCGGTTCCCATCATGGCCTTGCCCATTTCGCTCATCACCGAATGGATGTCGGCGAAATCCAGGTTAATCAGGCCGGGCATGACCATCAGGTCGGTAACCCCGCGAACCCCGGAATAGAGCACTTCATCGGCCATGTTGAAGGCGTCGGCGAAGGTCGTTTTCTCGTTGGCGATACGGAACAGGTTCTGGTTGGGGATGACGATCATGGTATCGACATAGCGTTCCAGCTCGGTGATGCCGCCGTTGGCTATTTTCATGCGGTGGGCACCTTCGAACTGGAACGGTTTGGTCACCACGGCTACCGTCAAAATACCCCTTTCCTTGGCCGCCCTGGCAATTACCGGGGCGGCGCCGGTGCCGGTGCCGCCGCCCATGCCGGCGGCGATAAACACCATGTGCGAACCATCCAGATGGCCGAGCACTTCATCCAGGGTTTCTTCCGCCGCCCGACTTCCGACATCGGGCCTGGAACCGGCGCCCAGGCCGCCGGTAACTTCCGCGCCAAGCTGCACGCGGCGGTCGGTGCGCGAAAGTTTAAGTGCTTGCGCATCGGTATTGGCGACTACGAAATCGACCCCTTCGAGTTCCTTTTCGATCATATTGTTGACCGCATTGCCGCCGGCCCCGCCGACGCCGATGACGGTGATCCGGGGCTTGAGTTCCGGGGTGTCGTTGTTGCTTGGTACACTTAAGTTAATAGTCATGAGGCCCTCCGGTCTTTGAGTGAAAGCGTGTTGTTAAAAGAGTGATCGCTGCTTGCTTTTTGTGATGGGAACGGACCCGTTCGCGTTCCCTGTCTTGAAATTCCGGTCATTAAAAATTCTCCCTCAGCCATTTTCCCAACCGGGCGAAGCGGCCGCCCGGATCGTCGTCGGGGCGATAGGCGCGCTGGGCGCCTTCTGCCGTGTTGTCGGCGGCGAACCGGAGCAACCCGACGCAAGTCGAGAAGGCGGGGCCGCTAGCCGATTCCGCCAGGCCGCGCAGCGGTTTCGGCCGCCCCAGGCGAGTTTTCATATTGAGCATTTCCCCGGCCATTTCGCGCACCCCGGAAAGCTGACTGGCGCCGCCGGTCAGGACCAGCCGGGATCCCATGATTTTATCGAAGCCCGATTCTTCCAGGCGATCGCGGAGGATCTCGAAGATTTCCTCGATCCGGGGCCGGATGATGCCGATCAGCAGCGAACGCGGAACCTGGCTGGTCTCGCCGGTCTGTTCTTCGCCGATTAGCGGTGTCTTGATGATTTCGCGGTCGTCGGCAGGCGTCGGAATAGCGCTGCCATAAAGCGTTTTCATGCGTTCGGCATGGGCCAGCGGGGTCGACAGGCCGCGCGCAATATCGCTGGTGACATGGCTGCCGCCGAGGGCGAGGCTGTCGGTATGAACCAATTCGCCATCGAAGAAAATAGCGACCGAGGTCGTTCCGCCACCCATATCAATACAGGTGACGCCAAGGCCGATTTCATCTTCCGACAGGCTGGCCAGGGAAGACGCATAGGGTGAGGCAACCTTGCCGGACAGGTCCAGGTGACACCGCGCGACGCCGGTTTCCAGATTATTCAGCGGATCCCTTTCAACACTGATGACATGCATGTTGACGCCCAGGCGCTGGCCATGCAGGCCGCGCGGATCGCGCACCCCCTTGTTGCCGTCGATACTGTAGCCGACCGGTATGGCGTGCAGGATATCCCGGCCCTGGCGTTCGCTTTCCGGCAGGCCGGCGGGTTCCAGCAGACGCCTTAGATCGGCATCGCAGATTTCATGGCCGGCGATAGATACCCCATAGGCGATCAGCCGCGACCTGGGGGCGCCGCACGATACATTGACTATGACGTTGCGAATATTTTCCCCGGCCATTTGTTCGGCGGCCCCGACGGTGGCGCGGATGGTCGCTTCGGTCATTTCCATATCGACAATCGAACCGGCCCGAAGCCCGCGCGAAATCTGATGGCCGATGCCGACGATTTCAAGTTCGCCCGGCCCAGGCTGGCGGGCGATCAGGCAACAGGCCTTGGTCGTTCCCAAATCAAGCGCGGCGACCAGGCCGGACCGGCCAGAGGCTTGCCCCACACTTTTTTTCAGGTTGCCGGGCGGGCCCGGTTTATCGGACATTTCGTTCATGTTTGCCGCCCGGTCAGTTGACTGCCGGCGCTCGCCGGTACGGATTTACGAATAATCAGACGGTCGGGCAGCCTGAGGTCGAGAATGCGCACACCGCGCGCCAGAACCCCGTGATCACGTTCGTATTCGGCCAGACTCGACCACGCCACGGAAGCGTCCTTGGCCGGCAGGCGGACATCGACACCGCCCCGCAGCCGGATGTTCCAGCGCCGGGCGCCGACCCGCACCGCAGATTCAACCAGATCCATGAGCTGCGGCTGGGTTTGCAGCAAATCGAGCAGGCTGGCGGTGTTTTCCGGCGCATCCTCGCCAACCACCACAAGCAAATCGGAAAACCTTTCAAGCCCGTCGCCCCGGATAATCTGACCGTCCCGGTCAATCAGGTGGAAGCGGCCCCGGTCCTGCCACAGGGCCAGGGGTTGACGCTCTTCGACGCTGAGCAGAATGGTATCGGGCAACATCCGTTCGACGGTTACCGACTTGATCCAGGCCAAATCTTCGATCCGCCGCCGCGCCGCTTCCAGGTCATAGGCCAGAATCGGCGCCCCGCGAGCCAGTTTGACGGCACCCAGCAATTGCTCTTTGGTCGTTTGGTTGCGGCCGACAACGAGCACTTCCTGGACGGTGAAGCCGAGATCGCCGGTGGTGGCAATCAGCCGCCATTTTATATCGTCGGCGGTGCGTTCGACCCAGCCATTGGCCCATAGCCACCAGCCGCCGCCGGCAAGCGACGCCGCCAACAGCGCGATCACGGCCAGTTGGCTGCGCCGGTTGCGCCACGGCGAGCGCACCTGGCGGCGCGGCGCGGCTTTCTTGACTGCTTTATTTTTCCAAAATCTGATCATTGATCGCACTCCGCGTTTTCGACCATCCAGCTAACCAGTTGCTCAAACGAAATACCCACATGCGCCGCCTGTTCGGGAACCAGCGAGGTCGGCGTCATGCCGGGTTGGGTATTGACTTCCAGCATCACCAGATTTTGCCCGTCGTAACGAAGGTCGGCCCGCGACACCCCGCGGCAACCAAGCACCGTATGGGCCAGGGCGGAAATGCGCATGGCTTCGTCGTAGACATTTTTATCCACCGCCGCCGGGACGATATGGCGCGAGCCGCCGTCTTCATACTTGGCGTCGTAATCGTAGAATTCGCGCCCGGTCACGATTTCCGTCACCGCCAGCGCCCGGCCAGCCATGACGGAAACCGTGAGCTCCTGCCCGGGGATAAACTTCTCGACCATTACCTGATCGCCGTAAGGCCAACTCAATTCGTCAAAAGGCAGTTCGTTATCGCCCGCCATGACCATGTGGACGCCGACGCTGGAGCCTTCGTTGGTCGGCTTGATGACATAGGGCCGTTCCATCACGTCGCCGGCCAAAACATCCTCGCGGCTGGTGACGATGTGCGGGGCGACCCGAATGCCCGCCTGTTCGAACAGCCGTTTCGACATCGGCTTGTCCATCGCCAGGGCCGAGGCCAAAAGCCCCGAATGGGTGTAGGGGATGCACAGAATATCCAGTAGCCCCTGGACGCAGCCGTCTTCGCCAAAGCGCCCGTGCAGGGCGTTGAAAACCACGTCCGGCCGGGGAAACAGCCGTGTCAACAGCGCCCCCATATCGCGTTGAACATCAATCGATGTGACCTGGTAGCCGGCCGCCTTCAAGCTGTTGGAAACGGCGGCGCCGGTGACCAGCGAGACCTCGCGTTCGGCCGACCAGCCGCCCATCAGGACCGCTACTTTTTTACTCATGACGAGGCCTCCCGATCCAATGCGACGCCGACCCGGCGGATTTCCCATTCCAGGGTGACGCCGGTCACATTTCTGACCCGCTCACGAACCTCCTCGCCCAGGTTCTCAAGATCGGCGGCGGTCGCATCACCGGTATTGACCATGAAATTGCAGTGCACTTCCGAAATCATGGCGCCGCCCCGCCTGAGGCCACGGCACCCGGCCCGGTCGATCAGTTCCCAGGCGCGGGCGCCGCCGGCCTGGCGGTCGTGCGGGTTGGCAAACGTGCTGCCACCGGTCGGTGTGCGCACCGGCTGAGTATCCTTGCGGGCCTTTTCGATATCGAGCATACGCTGGCGGATAACGCTTTCGGGTTCCGTGCGACCGCGCAGGACGGCGCTGACGAAGATCCAGCTTTCCGGCACCGAGCAATGGCGATAACCGAAACCAAGTTCGGCGTTGCTAATCCGGTGCAGATTACCGGCCCCGTCGAGGGCCCTGACACTCTGCACGATATCCCTGATTTCGGAACCATAGGCTCCGGCGTTCATACGCAATGCGCCGCCGATGGTGCCCGGCACGCCGACCAGAAATTCCAGGCCCGCCAGGCCGGCTTCCGCGGCGCCGAGGGCGACGTTCCGGTCCAGTCCACCGGCCCCGACATCCAGCGTGTCGCCGTCGATGGAAACCCCGGCGAACTCGCGGCCCATCCTTACAACGACGCCGGGTATGCCGCCGTCGCGCACCAGCAGATTCGAGGCGACACCGATCACGGTAACCGGGACATCTTCCGGCTTATTGGCAAGGAAATACGCCAGATCGTTTTCATCGGCCGGACGAAACGCCACTTCGGCGCTGCCGCCGACCTTAAACCAGGTCGACTGGCCCAGCGGCGCATCGGCGCTGTAGCGTCCGCGCACCCTGGGCAACCGGTCAATCAGCGTCGGCACGATTCGTTCGGCGGCCATCATTCCCCCGCCTCCACCTGCCCATAGCGCAGCAAACGCAGCCGTTCGGGCAGATCGTTGGCCCACTGGGTAATGCTGCCGGCGCCCAGAAACACCACCATGTCGCCGGGCCGGGCCAGGTCGTTGATGATCCCGGGCAGGTCGTCCAAATCGTTCAAAGGCATTACCGTGCGGTGGCCGTGGGCGCGCAGGCCGTTGACCAGATTATCCCGGTCGTAGCCTTCGATGGGATCTTCCCCGGCGGCGTAAACATCGCCGACGATGACCGCATCGGCATCGTTGAAGCAGGTGCAAAAATCTTCGAACAGGTCGCGTAAGCGGGTATAGCGGTGCGGCTGCACGACGGCGATGACCTGGCCCTGACCGGCGGTGCGGGCGGCGGCCAGAACGGCGCTGATTTCCACCGGGTGATGGCCATAATCATCGATGATGGTGATGTCATCGACCACACCGGTCCGGGTGAAGCGCCGCTTGACCCCTTCGAACCCGGCCATGGCCCGGCGCAGCACCGGTTCGTCGAGGCCCATTTCGGCGCCGATGGCCAGCGCCGCCAGGGCGTTCTGAATATTGTGATTGCCGAACATCGGCAGCCTGATTTTCTCAAATACCCGATTTTCGCCGGTCTTCCGGTCGGCGATCACCACATCGAACACCACGCCACCGACCGCCGCTTCGACGTTGATCGCCCGGACATCGGCCTGGGGGCTGAATCCGTATGAAATTATGCGGCGATCGGAAACCCTGGGAATCATCGCCTGGACTTCCGCATGGTCGATGCACAAGGCCGCGAAACCATAGAACGGAATGTTTTCGACAAAGGCATCGAAGGCCGTGCGCAAGGCGTCGAAATCGCCGTAATGATCCAAGTGTTCGGAATCGATGTTGGTCACCACGGCGATGGTCGCCGGCAATTTAAGGAAGGTGCCGTCGGACTCATCGGCCTCGGCGACCATCCAGTCGCCGCCGCCCAGGCGCGCGTTGGAGCCCCAGGCGTTGATAATGCCGCCGTTTATCACCGTCGGGTCCATGCCGGCGACATCCAGCAGGGATGCAATCAACGAAGTCGTCGTCGTCTTGCCATGGGTGCCACCGACCGCGATGGACCACTTGAGGCGCATCAGTTCACCAAGCATTTCAGCGCGGCGGACGACCGGAATCATGCTGCGCCGGGCCTCGATAATTTCCGGGTTATCGGCCTTGACCGCCGTCGAGACCACTATCACCTGGGACTCGCCAAGATTTTCCGCGCGGTGGCCGATGGCGACGGAAATGCCCATTTCGATCAGCCGTCCGACGTTGGCGTTTTCGGACAGGTCGCTGCCCTGCACCGAATAGCCAAGGTTATGCAGGACCTCGGCGATACCGCTCATGCCGATGCCGCCGATGCCGACGAAATGAATAACGCCGATGGACAGGGGAAGGGCTCTCATGCCGCCCGCCTTTCGCCGTTGCTTTGCAGGATTTCGCAGATCATATCGGCAAGTTCGACAGCGGCGTCCGGACGGCCCGCCGCACGCGCCCCGGCGGCCGCTTTCTGCAAAATTTCCGGCGACCGCAGCAGCGATTGCAGCCGTCCCGACAGGCCTTCGACGGTAAATGTTTGCTGAGACATCAGCCAGCCGCCGCCGGCTTCGTCCAGGGCGTAGCCGTTGAAGGTCTGATGATCGTCGATGGCGTGCGGATACGGAACCAGAATCGCCGGGCGGCCAATCACCGTCGCCTCGGCCACCATTGACGCGCCGGAACGCCCAATCAACAGGTGCGCGGCGGCGATACGGGCCGGGACATCCTCGAAAAAATCACTGAGCGTGGCCCTGATCCCGATCCGCTTGTAGGCGTCGCCGGTTTTCGCCAGGTCTTCCGGGCGGCATTGCTGGGTCAGGACAATCCTGTCCCTTAAGTCCGCTTCCAGCGCGGCCAGGGCGTCCGGAACGACCTGGCTAAGCACGCTGGCCCCTTGCGAACCGCCAAGCACCAGAATGTTGATGGCCGATGCATCATCCAGCGCCGGGTACGGAACGTCGCGCATGGCGATGACCGGCGCCCGCACCGGCATACCGCAACACAAGACCTTGGAAGCGGCGGCGGCGGGAATGGCGCGGGTATTCTCGAACGAAGTGGCGATCCGGTCGACCCGTCCCGCCAGCAGCCGGTTGGCCCGTCCCAGGATGGCGTTTTGCTCGTGGATTGCCGTTTTGTAGCAACCGAAGGTAGCCGCCAGCATGGTCGGAACCGAAGCGTAGCCGCCGAAACCGACGACCACGGAAGGGTTGATGTGCTTGAGCAGGGATCGCGCCTGCCAGGTTCCCAGCGCCAGTTCGGGGCCGCTTTTAAGCCGCGCCGCAAAACTTTTTCCGGCGATGCCGCCGGCCCTGATGCGGTGGGTATCGATATCACCCAGCGCACCGCCGTAATTCTCGCCGCGGCGGTCGGTTATCAGCACCAGACGCAACCCGCGCCCGGCCAGTTCCGTAGCCAGGGCCTCGGCCGGGAAAACATGGCCGCCGCTGCCGCCCGCCGCCAGCACCACCGGGTTTTGCCTGGACCCGGTCATCGGACGTCTCCATCCGCCGGGCGCCAACGGGTAAACCCGAAAGCCTGCAACTTTTGCCATAAACCGCCCTTGTTGACGGCTCCGATGCCGGCGCCGCCAGGCCGTTCGCGGGTCAGCGCCAGCAGCATCCCCATGCCCAGAGCCAGCGCCAGGGTCGAAGATCCACCATATGATATGAACGGCAGGGTCATGCCCTTGGGCGGAATCAGATTGATCGTCGAGGCGATATTGATGATTACTTGCAGGCCGAATTGCGCGGTCAGGCCGGCCGCCGCCAGCAGCACAAACAGATTATCCTCGCGCAGCACACGGGAAAACCCCCGCAGCACGATGAAGGCGAACAGGCCGAGAATAATCAGGCAGACAATCAGGCCGAATTCCTCGCCGGCGACAGCGAAAATAAAATCGGCATGGGCATCGGGCAATACTTCCTTGACCCGGCCTTCGCCGGGGCCCCGACCGAACAGGCCGCCGTTGCGGAAGGCCTCCAGCGCCCGGTTTACCTGATAGCCTTCACCCGATGACGGGTCCAGGAAGCGGTCGATACGAAGCTGAACATGGGAAAACGTGAAATAGGCGGCGACGACGCCACCGCCAAAAGTCACCGCCAACGCCACCACCATCACCAGCGGTAATCCGGCGAGGAAAAATTCGACCCCCCAAATGGCGGCAACGACGGCGGTCATGCCGACATCGGGCTGCAACAGCAGCAGCGCGGCGACCACCAGGAACAACCCGGTGGCGATGATGGCGCCGGGGAAACGATCATCTTCCCGGTGTTCGCTGAACATCCAGGCGGCGATCACGGCGAACGCCGGCTTGGCAAATTCCGATGGTTGCAGGGAAAATCCGGCCAGCGACAACCAACG
>VAPM010719783.1_pt1 | contig 16108 bp, 17 predicted proteins | sample 3395091 | NCBI WGS metagenome assembly VAPM01 (sample SAMN08290445, study PRJNA428436) | hydrothermal vent metagenome | isolation source: Deep-sea hydrothermal vent chimney 3 | place: Pacific Ocean: Juan De Fuca Ridge | reverse complement strand
TGGAATAGTTGTTTTAATTCCTTCAATTATAAACTCCTCTAAAGCTCTACGCATTTTATTAATTGCTCCTTCTCTCGTTTGAGCCGTAGTAATTAATTTTGCAATCATAGAATCGTAATTTGGCGGAATAGTATATCCTGCATACACATGAGTGTCCACACGAACTCCGTGACCTCCTGGGACATGCAATGTTGTTATCTCACCTGGTGATGGTCTAAAATTATTAAAAGGATCTTCTGCATTAATTCTGCATTCAATAGCATGTAATTTTGGAAGATAATTTTTTCCGGAAATTGGAATTCCTGCAGCTACTTTAATTTGTTCGTAAATTAAATCATAGTCAATAACTTGTTCTGTAATTGGATGTTCTACTTGAATTCTAGTGTTCATTTCCATAAAATAGAAATTTTTATGTTTATCTACTAAAAACTCTACAGTTCCCGCACCTTCATAACTTATACTTTCTGCTGCTCTAATAGCTGCTTCTCCCATCTTTTTTCGAAGTGCAACAGTCATAAAAGGTGATGGAGCCTCCTCTGTTAATTTTTGATGACGACGTTGAATAGAACAATCTCTCTCAGATAAATGACAAGCATGGCCTTCTGAATCACCAATTATTTGAATTTCAATATGACGAGGTTCTTCAATTAATTTTTCCAAATACATTCCGTCATTTCCAAAACAAGCAAAGGCTTCTTGTTTAGCAGCATCCCATTTTTCTTTTAAATCTTCCTTTTTCCAAACATCTCTCATTCCTTTTCCACCTCCACCAGCGGTTGCTTTAAGCATTACTGGATAACCTATTTCATCAGCTAATTTTTCAGTTTCTTCAAAAGTTTCTAAAATTCCATCAGAACCCGGAATTATTGGTACACCTACAGCTTTCATGGTTTCTCTGGCAGATGCTTTATCTCCCATTCTATTAATCATATCTTCAGAAGCACCAATAAATTTAATGCCATATTCTTCACATAATTTTGAAAATTTAGCGTTTTCGGCTAAAAAACCATATCCAGGATGAATGGCATCTGCATTCGTAATTTCTGCTGCAGTAAAAATAGCGGTCATTTTTAAATAAGATTCACTACTTGGTGCAGGACCAATACAAACTGCTTCATCAGCAAATTTTACATGCAAACTATCGGCATCAGCAGTAGAATAAACTGCAACTGTTTTTATACCAATTTCTTTACAGGTTCTAATTATGCGTAACGCTATTTCACCCCTATTGGCTATTAATATTTTTTTAAACATACTATCTATTTGAAGTTTCAATTTTCAATAAACATCAAAGAATTGATAAATTTAACTATTGAAATTTGGATTAAACGTTATGCTGGATCAACTAAAAATAGAGGTTGTCCAAATTCAACTGGTGTACCATCTTCAATTAAAACTTTAACAATTTTACCTGATACTTCAGATTCAATTTCGTTAAATAGTTTCATAGCTTCTACAATACAAACTATAGTATCTTCATTCACATTATCTCCAACTTCAATAAACACTGGTTTATCAGGTGATGGTTTTCTATAAAAAGTGCCAATAATAGGTGACGTTATTTCAATGTATTTTGAAGTGTCTTCTTTTTCACTGTCTACTGGTTTTGATGTCTCAACAGGAGCTTGAGCAACAGGCATTCCCATTGCCATTTGAGGCATTCCCATTGGTGCTTGCTGAACAATAGTAGTTTCAGTTTTTTCAGATCCTGTTTTAATGGTGATTTTGATATCTTCCATTTCTAATTTAACTTCACTTGCTCCAGATTTTGCAACAAATTTTATAAGATTTTGAATATCTTTTAAATCCATACTCTTTTGGTGTTAGTTGTTTATATTTTATGAGTTATAGCCCCATTTAAAGTAAATGGCTCCCCAAGTGAAACCACCTCCAAAGGAAGCAAAAATTATATTATCTCCTTTTTTAAGTTGTTTTTCGTAATCTGACAGTAATAATGGAATGGTAGCTGATGTTGTGTTACCATATTTTTCAATATTCATCATTACTTTTGAATTATCTAAATTAATTCTTTTTGCAGTAGCATCAATAATACGCTTATTTGCTTGATGTGCTGTTAACCAATTTACAGATTCGTTAGTTAAATTATTTCGTTCTAATATTTTTGTGGTAACATCTGCCATATTAAAAACAGCATTTTTAAAAACGGTTTTACCATCTTGAAATACAAAATTTTCTTTTTTATCAATGGCTTCTTTGGTTACAGGATATAATGACCCGCTTGCCTTTACTTGCAAAAATTCACGACCAACTCCATCACTTTTTAAAATTTCATCTTGCAATCCGAGGCCTTCTTCATTTGGTTCAAACAATACTGCTCCTGCTCCATCACCAAAAATAATACAGGTTGCTCTATCGGTATAATCAATCATTGATGAGCATTTATCTGCACCTATGAGCAACACTTTTTTATATTTACCAGATTCAATATAACTTGACGCTACAGACATTCCGAAAAGAAAACTTGAACAAGCTGCTTCTAAATCGAATCCAAAAGCATTAGTTGCACCAATTTGAGTTGCTGTAAAAACCGCTGTTGATGCTGCTTGCATATCTGGCGTTGCAGTAGAAACAATTACCAAATCAATTTCTTTAGGATCAAGATTTTTTTTCTCTAGAAGTTGCTTTGCTGCTTTAATTGCCATATAGGAGGTTCCTTTACCTTCTCCTTTTAATATTCTACGTTCTTTTATTCCTGTTCTTGAGGTAATCCATTCGTCATTTGTATCTACCATTTTTTCTAACATAGCATTAGTTAAAACAAAATCAGGTACATACTTTCCTACGCCCGTTATTACCGCTGTAATTTTTTTCATATATAGTATTATATCATCAAAAAAAGTGGTTCAAAGTAATGAAAATTATTTTGATTTAATAGCTACTTTTATCATTTTCTGATGATATTAAATGTTAAAAACAAAAAAACCCTCAGTAAGAGAGTTTTTATAATCTTAATATTAAACCAATTAAGCTATGTTTTCTTCAGAATCAATTACTATTTGACCACGGTAATATAACTTACCTTCATGCCAATGAGCTCTGTGATACAAGTGAGCTTCTCCTGTAGTTGGGTCAACAGCTACTTGAGGTGCAACAGCTTTGTAATGAGTTCTTCTTTTATCTCTTCTGGTTTTTGATATTTTTCTTTTAGGATGTGCCATTACTTGTATTTTTATCTATTAGTATATTCTTTAATTTATTCCATCTAGGATCAATATCCTCGTTTTCAATTTTATTTTTTAATTCTTTTGGTTCTAATTCTTTTAACTTCTCTAAAACTTGAGATTGCAAAGTTCCATCTTCAACACCTGGATGAATTCGTTTTAATGGTATTGTCAATACTATTGATTCATACAAATATTGAGCAACATTTACTTTAAACTCACTATGCGGAAGAATTAATAACTCTTCATTTTCGTTGTTATAAACATCACCAAACTTAATAATTAAGTTGTTTTCTGCTTTTATTGGTTGATGATATAATTCGTTTGTAACATCACAAGCCATTTCAACCCAACCTGAAAATGAAAAATTTAATTCAAAAATAGTAGGTTTTTTTAAAAACTTTATGTGCACCTTTACATTTGAATCATTTAATTCATCGTAGTTAAAAAAATCAAAGAACTTTTTTTCAATTAAATATTCAAATTGATGGTTTCCTTCTTTTAATCCTATAAAAGAAATGTCAAAGTCTTTTAAATCTTTCATTTAGATCTTCAATTTGAGCGTGCAAAGATATAAAATAATTATTTTTTAAATAGAATATATTTTGAAAAATTATTTATTTTCTTTTTATTTTTCTGCTTTTAACACATTTTTAGTTAATAATTTGTAATCTTTTCGCGTTCTATAAATTTTTATGGCAGTAAAAATTGCTTCTTTAAATGAACTAATATTTGCAATTCCTTTACCTGCAATATTATAGGCTGTGCCATGGTCTGGCGAAGTTCTAATTTTATTTAAACCTGCTGTATAATTTACGCCTTCGCCAAAAGACAGTGTTTTAAAAGGTGCTAAACCTTGGTCATGATACATGGCTAAAATTCCGTCGAAGTTTTTATAACTATCTGAACCAAAAAAACTGTCTGCTGCAAAAGGTCCATAAACTAGCTTACCTTCTTTCTGAATTTTAGTTAAAGTTGGTTTAATAATTTCATCATCTTCATTTCCAATAACGCCATAATCTCCACAGTGTGGATTTAATCCTAAAACTGCTATTTTTGGTTTAGAAATTGCAAAATCTTGCATTAAAGAATTATAAAAATTTTCTACTTTTTTTGTGATTAATTCTGGCGTAATAGTTTCTGCTACTTTTGAAATTGGAATATGACCTGTTATTAATCCGATTTTAATTTCATCAGTCATTAAAATCATTAAACTTTCTCCGTCTAATTTTGATTCTAAATATTCAGTATGTCCAGCAAAATGAAAGTTTTCTGATTGAATATTATTTTTATTTATTGGTGCTGTTACCAAAACATCAATTTCTCCTTTTACTAGAACAGTTGTTGCAGATTCTAAAGATTTAAATGCATGTTCACCTGCAACTTTTGTTGCTTTTCCTAATTCAACTGGTACATCTTCATTCCAAATATTTAAAATATTTAGTTTCCCTGTTAAAGCTTTATTAACATATTTAATACCATTAAATTGTATATCAATATTTAAATTCTTTTTATAGAATGAAATTAGTTTGGTGCTTCCAAATATAATTGGAGTACAAAAATCTAACATTCGTTTATCTAAAAATGTTTTCAGAATAATTTCAATACCTACACCATTGCAATCTCCAATAGATATTCCTACTTTTATTTTTTCACTTTTATTCATAAATAAAGTTAATTATACTTAATTTTACGAATCAAAAGTAATCAATTAAATTGATAAAAATATGTTTACAGGTATTATTGAAAAACTAGGTGAAATTACTGCAATTGAGCAAGAAAATGAAAATTTTAATTTTACAATTAAAAGTGATTTTACTTCAGAATTAAAAATTGACCAAAGTATTGCTCATAATGGCGTTTGCTTAACTATTGTTAATATTAATGGTGATAATTATACCGTTACAGCCATTAAAGAAACCTTAGATAAATCAAGCATGCGTTTTTTAAAAGTGGGTGACAAAATTAATTTGGAACGAGCTATGAAATTGGGAGAACGATTAGATGGTCACATTGTTCAAGGTCATGTTGATCAAACCGCAAAGTGCGTTTCTATTTTAGATGAAAATGGAAGCTGGCTTTTTACTTTTGAATATGATAAAAATGCACAAAACATTACTATTGAAAAAGGCTCTATAACTATTAATGGAATTAGCTTAACTGTAGTGAATTCTAAAAAAAACAGTTTTTCGGTTGCTATAATTCCCTATACTTTTGAATTTACCAATTTTCACACTATAAAAATTGGCTCAGTAGTAAATTTAGAATTTGATGTTATTGGAAAATATGTGGCTAGACTTTTAGAAAAATAATTACTATTTTTTCTTTAATTTATATACTCCATAAGCAGCTCCCATAATTAATAAATAAGTTAATCCTCCATCAATTGGTAAACCAGGATTTGGTGGTGGAGCTGGTGGCGGTGGCCCTTTATATGAATAGGCAGAAATGCTTATAAATAAAAAGCATATGCTCACAATTAATAATCTAAATCTATTTTGGAAATGGGGTTTCAAAAATAATATTTTTAGGGGGTTTATTTTTTAATAAAAACTATTTCACTAAACAACTTTTATAATACAAATTTACAGTTTTTTATTAAAAATCAAACAGTTACAAGTTAAAAAATGCTGAAACAACTATTCTTTTAACGAATAGTAACTATCTGCTAATGAACGGTAAATTTATTTAACTACCAAAAAACTGTTACTTAAATTCAGGTTGTAAAATTTAAATTGAAATATTTGCCCACAAAAAAAGCCTTGTAGTACTACAAGGCTTTTTAATAATTGTGGTCCCACTAGGGCTCGAACCTAGGACCCTCTGATTATGAGTCAGATGCTCTAACCAGCTGAGCTATGGGACCAAAAACTGGTGGCAAAAATAATACTTATTTATATGATGTACAATATTTATTTAACAAAAATATTTTCAATTAATTATTTATATTAGCAAAAACAGATAACATGCAGAAAATCCATATTTTACTTTTATTGATAATTTTTACAATTAATAGTTTATTCAGTCAAAATTCTGAATTAGAAAAACACAGATTTATAGATAATGTTCGGTTTGGTGGAGGATTCAATATTGGGCTAAATAATTCATATTCAACCTTTTCATTATCTCCAAGTGCCCTTTATGATTTTTCGGATGAATTTAGTTTAGGATTAAGTTTAAAATACGTTTATGTCAAAAATAAATCTACCATACAAAATACTTCAAATATATTTGGGGGAAGCGTTTTAGCTTTTTATCGTCCTATTCAAAATATTCAATTTTCAACAGAGTTTGAGCAATTAAAATTAAATCGAAAAATAAATTATGTAAATGCTATTAATTCGTGGCAGCCTGCTTTATATGTTGGTTTAGAATATGTAACTGGTAATTTAGCTATGGGGTTGCGTTACGATGTTTTATTTGATAAAACAAAAAATGTTATTTATGCATCTGGATTAACGCCTGTATTTAGATTGTATTTTTAAACCATACTTTTTGATATTCTTTCTTTAAAATTAAAAAGGTAATATTTTCGACAATTAGTTCTAAAGATTTTTCTTTGATGTTTGCCAATTCTTTTTCTGATAAATCAATTCTGTAAATTAAATTTAAATATCCATCATAATCGTTAACAATTATTTTCTGTAAAATTGTTGTTAAAGAATTTATGAGCTCTTTAGGAGTTTCTGTTTCTAAAAAACAGTACGGTAAGTTTGCTAATAAAAAATCTTTATTTAGTTGTTGAATTAGCTTTAAATACAAGCTTTCATTTTGAATTTTATTTAATAATTCAGAAATTACAGGTAATATCATTATAAAGCTCTATTCATTAAATTCAATCCGAAATTTTTAAGAATTTCTTTTTTATCATCACTAATAGATAAATATTTTAAAGTATCAATGGCAATATCAGTGTACTTTTTAATTTCGTTTTTTGTGATTTCTGAAATGTTATTTTTAATAAATATTTCAGTTACTTCTTTAACTTTCAAATTTGATGGTTCTTCTGATTTATACCAGTTCAATAATTGTGTTTTATCATCACTACTACACTTTTCTAATGCTTTTAAAAACAAAAAAGTTTTTTTATTTTCATTGATGTCTCCACCAATTTTTTTGCCAAAAGTAGCTACATCTCCAAAAGTATCTAAATAATCATCTTGTAGTTGAAAAGCTATTCCTAAATTTAATCCAAATTCATAAATTTTATTTGATTCTTTTTCTGAAACCTCAGCTAAAATTGCACCCATTTTCATAGCAGCGGCAACCAAAACTGACGTTTTATAAGTAATCATTTTAATATATTCAGCAATACTAACTTCCTTTTTAGTTTCAAAATCAATATCAAATTGTTGCCCTTCGCAAACTTCTAAGGCTGTTTTACTAAATAAAATATTTAGTTTTTTATAAATAATAGGTTCGTAATTTTCTAAACATTGATAAGCCATAATCATCATGGCATCTCCAGATAAAATTCCCGTATTTACATCCCACTTTTTATGAACGGTGGTTTTACCTCTTCTAATAGAAGCACTATCCATAATATCATCATGAATTAAGGTGAAATTATGAAATACTTCAATAGCGGTTGCTGCATCCATTGCTTTTGTTACATCGCCATTATAAATATCGCAAATTAACAAAGCCAAAACGGGGCGTAATCGTTTACCTCCTAGTTGTAAAATATATTGGATTGGTTCATATAATTTTATTGGCTCTTTTACTTTTATAGCTTCATTTAAATAAAGTAAAAAATCTTCTTTGTAGGTTTCAATACTTTTCATTTGATTACAAATTTTGGTAAAAATACAGCTTTCAATAGTACTTTAAAAAATTTATAGTTTGTTTTTAAACTTGGCAAGTATCTTTGAAGCTATGAGCACATTTCTTTTTAATATACTTTAAAATTATGTTAAATTTAGAGTTAAGCACCTTTAGGTGTTTTCAACAACTAATTTTCATATTACTTTTGATTATAATTTAAATATTATGCAAAAAGAAAGTAACTACTAAATTAATTTTGATATAATTAAATATAAAACTTAAATAAAATGAAAAATTTTGTAAAAACTATTAGAGATAAAGATATCAAACTAACTAAAAGTTTAGATAAAAAAGAATTAGTTGATATTGAAAAAACGTTAAGCGACCTAGAAACTCAACATCAAGAAATTAAAGATGATTTAAAAGACGTAAATTATTTATTAAATTTAATTGAAAAACATAATATTATTGAAGTTAGTGATTCAGAAGAAAATAAAAAAGTAGCACACAGATCAAGCTGGTTAGCTAAAATAAAAGATAACATTGAAAAAATTCATGTATTACATACTAATAAGCTAACGCCAGATGATATTGCCTTTCTACAAAAAGAAAACAGTAAATTAAAATTTGAAAAAGATCAGTTAGAAAAAGAACATCATTTAATACATCAATTAATAGCTAAAGCTAAGGTTTACCTCATGAATACCCGTAATGTTATTTGCGAAGAAATTACAAAAGGTCATGATATTGCAGCTGTTGGTGAAAAATTATTAGAGCATTTTGGAAAAGAAATAAAAGAAGAAATGGATTATGATTTTGGTAGAAGAAAAATTATAAACAATCTTGAAGATACATTTTTAATTAACAAAATTCAAGCTCATAAATTATTTGACATCCTTGAAAAAAGCAAGGTTTTACAATATAATATGGATACTTCAAACATTATTCCTATTCCTGATTTTGAAAATTATAGTGAATATACAAATATAAATTACATGCCTTTATTTGGTACTTGGCATATTAATGCATAAAACTTAAAAAAATGAGAAACAGCGGTAAAATTGCAAAAAATTGGTGGTTACTAACCATTGTAGGAATATTAATAACTTTTCTGGGATTTTGGGTGTATCAAAATCCATTAGCAAATTATATTGGATTAAGCGTATTATTTAGTGTAATCATATTTATTTCTGGTGTATTTGAAATAATTTTTGCAATAACTAATAAAAAAATTCTAAAAAGTTGGGGATGGATGCTTACTTCAGGAATTTTTGATTTAATAATTGGTATAATATTAATAGCTAAAGAAAATTTATCCATGGAAATTTTACCTATTGTTTTTGGAATTTGGTTAATTTTTAAAGGAGTTTCAATGATAAGCAGAGGTTTTTTACTAAAAGAAATGCATCTTTCAAATTGGGGATGGCCTATTTTTGGTGGAATATTTGTTGCTGGTTTTGGCTTTATGGTTGTTTACAGTCCTAGTTTTGGAGCTTCTAGTATTGTTATTTGGACAGCTATGTCATTAATTCTTTTGGGAATATTAACTATTCTATTTTCATTTTTAATAAAAAAAGTGCAGAATTTTATAGCCAATTAAGGTATATCTATTTATTTTCACAATAATTATTTAGTTCTAAATCTATATAAAAATTTAATTAAAAGTATTATAACTTGCTAAATTAACATGCTATTAATTTTGAAATAATTAAATTATGATAAAGAATTACGTATTGATACTATTTTTTTTAATTACTTATATTGCTGAGGCTCAAACATTAAATTATGATATAATATCTAATCATTTTAAACTTGGCAATTTAACAGCAACCAAAACAGAAGATAAAAGTAGTATAAAAATTAATATTGTTAGTCAGGTTAAAATTGATTTATTAATAAAAACAGATGTAACCTATAATGTAAATTGTATTTATAAAAATAATCAATTAATGACTAGTAATGTTACCGTCCGTGAAAATGGAAGAATTCATTCAATTAATAAAACTGAAAATTTAGGAACTTATTATTTGTTAACGGATAATAAGCATATTTCTAACTATTTTAATAAAATATACTATTCAAGTGCTTTATTATATTTTAAAGAACCTAAAAATATTTCCATTATTTTCTCAGAAACCGATAATAAAAATAATATAATTGACAATATTGGAATTAACGAATATCAAATTACAAATTCTGAAAATGGACTTAAAAATCAATATTATTACAAAAACGGAATACTTCAAAAAGCAATTATTCATCACTCATTATTCACTTTTAGTATTATAAAAAAATAAAAACAATGCAAAAACATGTAAAAAAAAATAGCCTATCTTTAAAACGAATTTTATTACTTTTAATAATATATATTCTAGTATTTATTACAATATTTTCCTTTTTAGATTATTATGCTTATTATATGATTAATGTTTATTTATTAATACTGCTATCCATTATTTTAGGAGTAATTTCAACATATGTACATATAAAAGCCAAAGGAAGATCAAGAGTTGATGATATTGTAGATAAACTATAACTATAAAAAATTATTTATTGTTTTCTTTAACTATATTTGATAAAATAATAAGATTGATAATAGCAATTATTGATATAGGAATGGTAACCAAAGAAATAAAAACAGCCTTTTCAATTTAATAAAACAATATATAAATGAAAGATAATCAAATAGGATTAAAAGATGCAGTAGCTATTGGAATTGGCGGAATGGTTGGTGGTGGAATTTTTGCAGTTTTAGGTCTTGCTGTTGAATTTGCTAAAGGTGGAACCCCTTTAGCTTTTTTAATTGCAGGTATTATTGCAATTTTTACTTCATATTCTTATGCAAGATTATCCTTGTTTTTTCCTGATAAAGGAGGTACAGTTCATTATATAAATAAAGGATTTGGTAAAAATGTATTTAGTGGAGGCACAAATAATTTACTTTGGATTAGCTATATAATAATGCTTTGCTTATATGCTTCTGCTTTTGGTTCATTTGGTGCAAAACTAATTAAAGTAACAGGAGATTACACCACAGATAAACATATTTTACTAAGTAGTATCATTCTATTTTCTGCATTATTAAACTATATTAGTTTTAAAGCTGTTAGCATTGCTGAATCTATAGCTGTTTATACTAAAATGATTATTTTAAGTGGTTTTGTTATCATTGGCTTTTATGGTCTATTTAGTAGCAATTATGTCTCTCAATTAGATATTTCAAACTGGTCACCATCAATTAAATTAGTTAGTGGCGGAATGATTATTTTTGTAGCTTATGAAGGATTTGAGTTGATAGCAAATGCTGTTCCTAACCTTAGAAATCCAGAAAAAAACGTATTTAAAGCCTTCTTTATTTCTGTTATAAGCGTTGTAATTTTGTATATATTAATTGCTGTTATAACTGTTGGTTCCGTTTCATTTAGTCAAATTGGTAAAGCACAAGAATATGTACTAGCTGTAGCTGCAGAGCCAACACTTGGCAAAATTGGATTTGTAATTATTGGAATTACTGCAATGATATCTACATTTTCTGCAATAAATTCTACGCTTTACGGAGGAAGTAGAGTAAGTTATGAATTAGGAGAAGATGATGAAGATCCACATGAGCTTACAAAAATATTTTGGAATGAACCTATAGGATTATTAATAACTGTTATTTTAACATTAGTAGTTGGAAACATCCTAAACCTAGAAAGTATATCTACTGTAGGCAGTGCTGGTTTTCTGTTTATTTTTGCACTTGTAAATTATGTAAATTATAAACTAGCTAAAACAACTAAATCAAAAAAATACATTTCATTATTTGGTGCACTATTATGTATTATTGCACTTGTAACTTTACTATACCAACAATTTGGAATAAACCCTACCGGATTATATACTGTTTTAGCAATTGCATTTGCTAGTTATTTTGCAGAATATATTTTCAAAAAAACAGAAAAGAAAAACAAAAATTAATCTTTATATTTTAAATTTTACCAATAATATATAAACCTTATTTTATTGCACTCATAAGTTATATATAAAACAACCTACAACTTTAACATACATTTCAAAACTTTGGAAACTTTTTTTGTGTTTAAAGTTTCCTTTTGTATATTTGCACTTTAAAAATTGTAAAAAAAAAATTTAATGAAAAGTGAAATCTTAAAAAAGTCTGGTGAAATATTTTTAAAATTTGGTTTTAAAAGTACTACTATGGATGATATTGCTAACAAATTAGCAATATCAAAAAAAACTATTTATAAATATTTCAAAAATAAAGAACAACTAGTTGAAGAATCTGTTAGTTTTCTTCACAATATCATTCACAACGAAGTTATAAGCGTATGTAGTAAGGGATATAATGCCATTGAAGAAAATTTTGAAATAAAGAAAATGTTTAAAGATTTACTTCATAATTCAGGAGAATCTCCAATGTTTCAACTTCAAAAATATTACCCAAAAACATATCATAATGTTATGACAAACGAATTTTCAATGTTTAAAGATTGCATTACAAAAAACATTGAAAAAGGAATATCCGAAAATTTATATAGAAACAATTTAGATATTAGCCTTATTACCCGATTATACTTTACCCTAGTTTTTGGAGTGCATGATACTAACTTATTTCCACTAGAGAATAAAACACTTAGTCAACTAGAAATTGATGCTTTGGAATATCATACCAGAGCAATTGCAACAAAAAAAGGATTAAATATTTTAGAAAAACAATTAGACAAAATATAATTTAGGAATGAAAAAATTATTAGTTATAACACTTACATTACTAATTACATTTATAAGTAATGCTCAGCAAACCAAATCGCTTTCGTTAAAAGAAGCCATTAATTATGCTTTAAAAAATAGTTATGCTTCTATTAATGCTTCACGCGATATTGAAGCTGCAAAAAAGAAAAAATGGGAAACCACTACTATTGGCTTACCGCATATGAATGCTGAAATTGCCTATCAAAATTGGATAAAACAACAGGTTGCCTTACTACCCGCTGAATTTTTTGGGGGAACTCCTGGTGAATTTACCGAAATTACCTTTGGAAATAAACAAAACATGAATGCTACTGCTACCGTAAATCAATTACTTTTTGATGGATCGTATTTAGTTGGATTACAATCAGCTAAAACCTATTTAAAAATTTCTGAAAACGCTAAAGAAAAAACTGACTTAGGAGTTAGAGAAGCCACAATTAATGCATATGGAAATGTATTGTTAAGTGAAGAAAGTATTAAAATTTTAGAGAAAAATAAAAAAACTTTAGAGAAAAACCTGCACGACACCAACCAAATATATTTAAATGGCTTAACAGAAGAAGAAAATGTTGAACAATTAAAAATTACACTTGCAAAAGTTAAAAGCCAATTATCGAAAACTAAAAAATTAAATAATATTGCGTATAAAATGCTAAATATTACCTTAGGAATTGATATAAATTCAACGGTAATTTTAACAGATACTTTAGATCATTTATCCCAAGAAAGTGAAGATTTACAATTATTAAATAATCAACTTAATATTGAAAATCATATTGATTATAAAATTGCAAAAAATACTGAAAGATCTAATGAGCTTTTGGTAAAACTAGAACAAAGTAAAGCATTACCATCCTTAAGTAGTTTTGTGAATTTTGGATATTCTGGTTTTGGAAATAATTTTGATTTCTTAAAAAAACAACAAAAATGGTTTGATTCTTCTTTATTAGGTGTGAATTTAAAAATTCCGCTATTTAGTAGTTTAGAACGAAGCTCAAGAACACAACAAGCTAAAATTAAATTAGATAAAGCTAAAACTAATTTATATGAAACTTCTCAAAAAATTCAATTGCAAGTAGAAAAAGCTAAAACTAATTATAATTATAGTTTGGAAGAATTAACCACATCAAAACAAAATTTGGTCTTAGCAGAACGTATTGAGCATAAGCAAGAAGTTAAATTTTTTGAAGGAATTTCAACTAGTTTTGATTTATCCAACGCACAAACTCAATTATACACCATGCAACAAAGCTATTTACAAGCAATGCTAAATGTTATATCATACAAAGCTGCTTTAGATACCGCATTAAACACTCCAATTAACAATTAGAAAAATATAAAAAAATGAAAAATATATCGCTACTTATTCTTACAGTTATCACTATCTTTTCTTGTGGTGAAAAGACTGAAAAATCAACTTTAGAACAACTAAACCTAAATAAGAATAACATTATAAGCAAAATAGATAGTTTATCTACAGCATTAAAATCTGTAGAACTAGAAATTGCCAAAATAGATACTACCAAAAAATTACAAATTGTAACCTCAATTCCTGTAAAAAATGAAATTTTTAAACATTATGTTGAAATACAGGGTGTTGTAAAAACCGATAAAAACATTGAAATTAGACCTGAGTTAGGTGGCAATGTTACCAAAATATTTGTAAAAGAAGGACAACATGTTATTGCCGGACAAATACTGGTTCAATTAGATGACTCAACCATTAAAAGAAATATTGATGAATTGAATACACAATTAGCTTTAGCTAAAACAACTTTTGAACGACAAAAACGTCTTTGGGATCAAAAAATAGGTTCTGAAATTCAATACCTACAAACAAAAACAAAAAAAGAAAGTTTACAAAATAATATTGCTGTTTTAAAAGCACAAGCAAAAAAGATGAAAATTATCGCTCCATTTAGTGGTGTAATTGATCAAATTTTTCCAAAAGTTGGAGAACTTACCTCTCCACAAACACCCGTTGTAAGATTACTAAATTTAGACAAAATGTATATAGAAGCAGATGTTTCTGAAAAGTACGTTAACGCTATAAAAAAAGGTACTGAAGCAATAATTTCATTTGAAAACAACTCAAATCAAATAATTTCAACCGTAAATCAAGTAGCTAACTTTATTGAACCAAATAATAGAAGTTTTAGAATTAAAGTGCCTATAAATGGTTCAAACAAAATACTGAAACCTAATTTAATAGCAAATTTAAAATTAAACGATTTTACAGATAATAATGCCGTTACAATTCCTTCAAATTTAGTTCAAGAAGATCAAAAAGGAGAAAGTTTTGTGTTTAAAATTCAAAAAAACAACAATCAATTTAAAGCTGTAAAAACAATTGTTAAAACTGGTTTATCCTATAATAACACTACAAATATATTAGCTGGTTTAACCGCAAACGATTTAATTATAAATAAAGGTTCAAGAGGTGTTAAAAACAATCAAGCTATAACAGTTGTAAACTAATTTTTAATTTGTAGAAATCAATTTATGGAAACGACCAAAAATACCATACTTAAAGAATTTAAACTTTCTTCTTGGGCTATTAAGAACAAAATGACGGTCTATGTTCTTATTCTTATCATATTTTTAGCAGGTTTAAGTTCGTATATGGGAATGCCGCGTGAAGCATTTCCTGAAGTTTCAGCTCCCGAAGTTTATATTACCACTCCATATCCTGGAAATTCAGCTTTAGATATTGAAAAACTGGTAACTCGACCTATTGAAAAAAAGGTAAATAACATCTCTGAAGTAGATGATATTATTTCTAATTCACTAGAAGGATATTCTACTATTGATGTAAAATTTGATTTTAGTGTAACTCCTGACGAAGCCTTACGGAAAGTAAAAGACAAAGTTGACGAAGCAAAAGCTGATAAAAATTTCCCAAAAGATTTACCTGCTGAACCTAACGTATTTAAACTAAACTTTGCTGAAATGATGCCAATTATGAATATCAACCTATCAGGTGATTTTTCTATGGATCAGTTAAAAAAATTCGGCGAATATTTACAAGATGAAATAGAAGCATTACCTGAAATTAGTGAAGTTGACATTCGTGGAGTTCAAGACAAAGAAATGGCTATTAGTATAGACTTGTACAAAATGCAATCTATGGAAATTAATTTTAATGATATTGCTAATGCTGTAAAAAACGAAAATATAACCATTAGTGGAGGTGAAATTAAAGAAGGTGGTTTACGTAGAAATATCCGAATTGACGGTGAATTTAAAAATGCACAAGAAATTGCAAATATTATAGTAAAACGTGAAAAACAAAAAGCAGTTTATTTACGTGATATAGCAACAGTAACCTATAAAGAACAAGAAAAAGAAAGCTATGCACGCCAATACGGACAATCTGTTGTTATGCTTGATGTAAAAAAACGTGGTGG
>VAPM010620886.1_pt1 | contig 16112 bp, 12 predicted proteins | sample 3395091 | NCBI WGS metagenome assembly VAPM01 (sample SAMN08290445, study PRJNA428436) | hydrothermal vent metagenome | isolation source: Deep-sea hydrothermal vent chimney 3 | place: Pacific Ocean: Juan De Fuca Ridge | reverse complement strand
GTACCCCGCATCTGCGGCCTCATTGAAGCGATAGCCTTCGATGGCGGCGTCGATTTTCGCCACGGCCTTTGCCGTTTTCGATACAATCCACCGGTTGACGACAAGCGAACAGTGCGCCGGGTCAAAATCAGCCTGCGGTGTGCAGGCGTTCATTTCGGCATACCGCGCGGCATTCCATAGCTTGGTGACAAAGTTTCGATAGCCTTCGATTCGGCTGATGGAAAGCTTGACGTCGCGCCCTTGCACGGCCTGGCTGGTCATGGTGAAGCGCACGGCATCGGCGCCGAAACGGTCGATCAAATCCAACGGATCCATGACGTTGCCCTTGGACTTGGACATTTTCTGGCCTTTTTCGTCACGTACCAGGGCATGGATGTAGACGTCCTTGAACGGCACCTCACCCATGAAACGCAGGCCCATCATCATCATGCGCGCGACCCAGAAAAAGATAATGTCAAAGCCCGTCACCAAGGCGTCGGTGGGATAATAGCGCTTCACTTCCGGCGTATCGTCAGGCCACCCGAGGGTCGAAAAGGGCCACAGAGCGGACGAAAACCACGTATCGAGAACGTCCGGGTCGCGTTCCAGCGTCACGTCGTCCTTGCCATAATGTTTGCGTGCGGCCTCAAGGGCCAGTTCCTCGGTATACTCGACAAAAGGCGTTCCGTCCGAACCGTACCATGCGGGAATTTGATGGCCCCACCAGATCTGACGCGACACGCACCACGGGCGGATATTGCGCATCCATTCGAAATACAGGTTTTCATAAGCCTTGGGATGAAATGTGGTGCGCCCGTCCTCAACCGCCTTGATGGCGTCGCCGGCAAGTTTTTCCGCGTCCACGAACCATTGATCCAAAAGCCACGGTTCGACCACCACACCTGAGCGATCACCGTAGGGAACGGTCATGGGGTTTTCTTCTATTTTTTCCAAAAGCCCCAGTCGTTCAATCTCGTCGACCACACGCGCACGCGCTTCAAATCGGTCCAGGCCCTGATATTCACGCGGTGTATTTTCATTCATGTGCGCGTTAAAATCGAGAACGTTGATCAGTTCCAGGCCATGACGCCGCCCCACTTCAAAATCGTTGAAATCGTGGGCGGGGGTGATCTTCACCGCCCCAGAGCCCTTTTGCGGATCAGCGTATTCGTCGGCAATGATGGGCACAAGACGCCCCACGATGGGCAACACCACCTTCAGCCCGACAAGACCGGCGTAGCGTTCATCATCGGGGTGCACCGCCACGCCCGTATCGCCCAGCATGGTTTCGGGGCGTGTCGTTCCCACCGTAATAAATTCGCCTTCACGACCTTCGATGGGATACCTGAAATACCACATCTTTCCCGTATGCTCGCGGTTCTCGACCTCAAGGTCGGAAATGGCGGTGTGAAGCTTTGGATCCCAGTTGACCAAACGCTTGTCGCGATAGATCAATCCCGCCTTGTGCAGTTCCACAAACACTTTGCGCACCGCTTTGGACAGGCCTTCATCCATGGTGAAGCGTTCGCGCGACCAATCACAAGACGCCCCCAGACGCCGCAACTGCCGGGTAATGTCTCCCCCGCTTTCGGCCTTCCACTTCCAGACCCGTTCGATGAACTTTTCACGGCCCAAGTCGTGGCGGGTGAGGCCCTCGGCCTCCATCTGGCGTTCCACCACCATCTGCGTGGCAATGCCCGCGTGGTCCGTCCCGGGCTGCCACAAGACATCCTTGCCCCGCATACGATTGTAACGGATCAAGATGTCCTGCAAAGTGTTGTTCAGCGCATGCCCCATATGCAACCGACCGGTCACGTTCGGCGGCGGAATGACGATGGTATAGGGATCGCGATTTGTATCTTGCGCGCAGGCGAAAGCGCCTGAGCTTTCCCATTTTTCGTAAATACGTTCTTCGACGTCTTCGGGCGCGTAGGTCTTATCCAACATGGGGCGATTGTTTCCGTGTTTTAAAAGGGCGAACATGCATATACCAAAAACGCCGCCCGGAAAAGTGCGGGCGACGTTTTAATGATTCGGCGAACAAGGCACGCCAACGCCGCATGGCGGCGCCATGGGATCAATCGTCCAGACGCTCCGCCCGGTTGATCATGCGGTCGATTTCTTTTTTCACCAGACGCTCGATCAAATACGGCAGATTCTGGTCCAACCATTCCTTCAGCAGCGGGCGCATCATTTCACGCACCATCGCCTCCAATGTTATGTCGCTGCCGCCCACTTGAAGTTCGCGCTGACTGAGAATTGCGCGTGCCAGATCGCCCAGGACATCCGTCGAGGCGGCATAAGCCGACGCGGACATCAGGGACCCTTTTTCCACCCCTTCGGGCAGGGACGTGATCATTTCCTCCGTCAAATCCAGAATCGAGGAAATGTCCGGCTCTCCCCCCGGACGCGGCGGAGGAGGAGGTGGCGGAGGCGATGGTGGCGGTGGCGCCTCGATTGCCGGTGCGGGCATCGGCGGCGGTGGGGGGGCAGGTTCGGGGACATCCTTTTCCAGAACCACTTCCGGCTCCGAAACGACCGCTGTATCTTCCATGGCAGCGGCCATGTCCATTTCCTCTTCCGGTTCTTTTTCCGGTTCCGCCGCCATTTCCGCCATAGCGGCGGCCATGTCCATTTCCTCTTCCGGTTCCGCCGCCATTTCTTCCATGGCAGCGGCCATATCCATTTCTTCTTCCGGCTCTTTTTCCGGTTCCGCCGCCATTTCTTCCATGGCGGCGGCCATGTCCATCTCTTCCTCCGCAGCGGGAGGTTTGGCAGGCTGAGACGACTCGGCCTCCTCGGTGTCTTCGCCATCCTCCGACAGGATGCGGCGAATGGACGCCAGAATATCCTCCATCGAAGGCTCTTCGCCCGGTTTTTGCGCGTCTTCGCTCATCAATAAAGCTCGCTTATCCCTCGACACTCATCGGACGGCCTTCCGCCAAACAAATTTCTCACCAAGTCCCCTCAAGTCCCCTACCGAAGCTATCCCCCAACGGCATCACCGAACCATTTTCCCTGAATTTCACGATAATGCCTATGGGTGTCATATAAATCCACCTTGAGGTTCAAGACGGCCGCCGTTAAACGGCCGACGCTGGACAGCACCGTCATCTCAGAAACGACCTCATCCCTTTGAGATTTAACGAGATTCACGCGTGCATCGAGAAATTCCTGTTCTGCATCCAAAACATCAAGGATCGTTCGCGAACCGACGCTGGCTTCTCGTTCGACCCCTTCCAGAGCCGTTTGAGCCGCACGAACCTGGATTTTGATCGATTCGATTCGCGCCTGAGCAACCTTGAAGTTCTGCCACGAACGACGCACCTGTTCCGTCACGTCGCGCCGCGCCTGATCGGCATCCAGACGCGCCGCCGTTTCTTTTTGGCGGGCCTGACGCACCTGCGAATAAACCGCACCGGCCTGATACAGGGGCACGGACAAGGTCAACTTGGCCTCCAGCGCATTCGACCAGTAGCCTCGCGAAAGCGTGTGCAGCGAACGACTGACACCGGCGGACAAATCCAACGACGGCAAAAGTTTACCCCTCGCACCAACCACCGCGTCGCGCGACGCCTTTTGCGTAAAGATCGCCGCCTTGATGGCGGGATTCCCGTCCTCAGCGGCGCTCAAAGCTTCGCCCAGACTGGCCGGCAAGGGCAACGCGACGCTCAAGGGCTTCAAGGTGCCCGGTGCATTTCCCACCACGTTGGCGTAGGTGGCGCGCACCGTGTCCAGGGTCCCTTGCGCCTGAATGCGCGCCGCAGTGGCGCCCGCCAGACGAGCCTCGGCCTGATGGACATCGGTACGGGTGATTTCACCCACCTTGAAGCGATCGCGCGTGGCGGCCAGGTGACGACGCAGAACCTCTTCGTTCTTGACGTTCAATTCCAGCACCGCCTGATCGCGCAAAACGTCCAGATACGCCGTCGCCGCCGCCAGCAGAACGGACTGCTCCGTTCCCATAAGGCGTGCACGCTGTGCCTTGATCGTATTCTTTGCGGACAGGACGCTCGCCTGCGTTCGCCCGCCCGCATAAAGCGACTGGTTAAGGTTCAACGCCAAGGTGTTCGGGTGGGTCGTCTTATAGGCCCGTGTCGAACTGGTTTCTTGGTTGTTGTACGCAGACGAACCGCTCACGCTCACACTGGGGCGATAGCCGGAAAGCGCCTGGCTCAAATTCTCGTCCGTGGCGCGCAAGGTGGCGCGGGCGGACTGCAAGGACGGGTTGGAGGTGTAGGTCCTGGCCAGCGCCTCCATCAAGGTTTCCGCCTGAGCGCCTTGCATGGACAGCGCGAACATCGTGGATGCAACCGCCGCACCACACAGTACGATTCGCGCAACCGTCACTTTCAAGGTGTTTTTCATTTTAAAACGTTTCCTTAAAGGATATCCGGTCCATCAAGCAGCCATTTCCTCGTAGCGACGCCATGATGCCATCCCTCCCATTAAAGACTGAGCTGTGTCGAAACCGTTTTGGCGCAACCATCGCGCCGCCATCAAAGAGCGTTGACCGTGGGCGCAAACAATCACCATGCGTTCACCATCACCAGACAAGCGCTCCAGGCACTGCGGCAACTGGTTCAAGGGAATATTGACACAGCCCTCCGCCGGGGCATGGGCAACCTCGTGCGGCATACGCACATCGATAAAAACGGCCTTCACATTTTTGGTCTGGATTTTATGCAGACCAAAAGCGTCGATTTCCAAGGGAAGCGGCGCGTTCGTCATGGGGACTCCACTTTTTGTTAGAACTCTGCACTCTTTTTTTTAACAATCCTCGCCAAAGACTAAAAGCTGAATTCCGCTTTACCGGCAAATTCGGGCAACGTGGGAATCGCGGCGTCGAACAATTCTCCTGAAGTCACCACACCGTCCATTTTTGTCACCAAAACGGCCCGGCCCAAACCTTGTTTTACGCCGTAATTTTCACTTTTTTTCTCCGTTTGGATATAAACCAAACGCCCGCCTTCGGCCAATTGCGTGATCAAGGCATCGGGCAATTCGTCGACCGCACCGTTGATGAAGATCACATCATAGGGGGCTTGCTCGGCATATCCCAGGTTCAGCGGCCCCACCACCACAGATGCGGTTTCGGCACCTTGACCGATCAGGTTTTGCGCCACGGCCTCGGCCCGTTTTTCATCGCTTTCCAGGGCCACCACCGCGCCGGCAAGGCGCGAGACCGTGGCCGCCTCGTAACCCGAAGCCGCCGCGATCACCAGCGCCAGATCGTTTTCTTCAATGCGGGCAGCCTGCAACAGCCGCGCCAGCACCCGAGGCTCCATCATGATGCGCCCCGGCGCAACGCCAACGTCCTCATCAACATAGGCCATAGGCTTCAGGGAATCGGGCACGAAAGCCTCACGCTCCAGCGTTTCCAGAACGTCGATCAAGGGCTGATCCGTAACCTTGTTGGTGCGGATCTGGCTTTCTATCATATTGTGGCGAGCGAGTGCGAAGTCCACGGACACGGCTCCTTAAAAATTGGAAATTGGGCCTTTTTTTTAAAATGGGACCCAGGGAATCTTCAAGCGATACACGACCGCACTATAGCGCGAGGCGGCCACCGGGGACAATGGGACAATGGAGACAATACCAAAGATCATCATACCAGGAAAAAGCCCCTGAAATTGCGCCGTTTCAAGGTCCTGGCAACATCCAAGAAGACGGCATAAAAAAAATGCCCCAACGCCGGTGCGCACGCTTGACCGTGGCGAAGCCCCGGTCTATGTTCCAGCGCTCTCGCGAGGAGAGCCCATGCGCCAAGCGGCGTGGTGGGCACCGAAGCGACGTGGTGGGGCCGGCATGATGGCGCGGTGGCGGAGTGGCTACGCAGCGGCCTGCAAAGCCGTGTACACCGGTTCGATTCCGGTCCGCGCCTCCATCACGTCCTGAACGGCGAAGATCCTCGTTGAGTCCGCCTGATCCGGCGTAGCTCAGTTGGTAGAGCAGGCGACTGTTAATCGCCTTGTCGCAGGTTCGAGTCCTGCCGCCGGAGCCATTTAAGAAGAGGTCGCCACATCGGCGGCCTCTTTTTTTTTATTGTTATTGTTACTCAATGGGTTAAAGGGGTTTTAGAGCCTCTTGGGCGGAGGCTCGAAGGACAGCGTGTTGCGTTGCAGCATTTTTTGCTTATACTCAAGTCTGGCGGGCCAATATCACACGGGGCCGGCAGCAGAGCGCTCTCGATGGGCTTGAAGCTCATTTGGGTCTCGGAGGACAGCAATGAGCGAATGGCCCGCATCCAGAAGCCGTGTTGATCCTTTCGATCGCATCCTTCACGCCAATGAAAACCGTCTGACGGGAGGCATTTCTCCCGCCGCCGCGATACTCGCCTATCTGGACTGGGCCGTGCACCTTGCGAACTCTCCGGGCAAGCAGGCGGAACTCGTGCAAAAAGCTCTCCGCAAGAGTATCAAATTCAACGTTTATCTCGCACACCTTGCACTTTGCGCCGCCGACAAAGAGAAAGACGGCGAAAAAAACAGCACCATTTGTATTGAGCCGCTGCCGCAGGACCGCCGTTTCCGCGCGCCACAATGGCGGCAGATGCCCTATGTCGCGTGGTCTCAGTCTTTCCTTTTGCTTCAACAATGGTGGCACAATGCCACGCTCGGTGTGGTGGGTGTCAGCGAGCACCATCAAAACGTCGTCGCCTTCTCCGCCCGGCAGCTTCTCGATGCGTTTTCGCCTTCCAACTTCGCGATCACAAACCCCGAGGTCCTGACGACCACAGCGCAACAAGGGGGCATGAACCTGGTCCGCGGGTTCCAGCATTTTCTGGAAGACTGGAAACGCGCCGTCTTGCAAGAACCGCCCGTGGGCGCCCATAAATTTCGCGTCGGCAAAGAGGTCGCCATCACCCCCGGCAAGGTGGTCTATCGCAACCGCTTGATAGAGTTGATCCAATATGCGCCGACGACCGAAACGGTTCACCCCGAGCCGATCCTGATCGTCCCCGCCTGGATCATGAAATACTACATTTTGGACCTCTCGCCCGACAACTCCATGGTCAAGTATCTGGTCGACCAGGGCTATAGCGTGTTCATGATCTCGTGGAAAAACCCGCACGAGAAAGACCGCAACCTCACCATGGACGACTATCTCCAGTACGGCATCATGCAGGCGCTGGAGGCCGTGCGCGCGATTGTCCCGCAACGGCAGGTTCATGCGCTCGGCTACTGCCTTGGCGGCACATTGCTTGCGATTGCGGCCGCGGTACTGGACCGCGACGCCAGGGACTGGCTCAAATCGCTCACCTTATGCGCCGCGCAGACGGACTTCACCGAGGCCGGCGAACTGATGCTGTTCATCGACCAGAGCCAGGTTGCCTATCTGGAAGACCTGATGTGGGATCAAGGGTATCTCGACGCCAAACAAATGGTCGGAACTTTCCAGCTGTTGCGCTCGAACGATCTGATCTGGTCGCGGATGGTCCACGAGTACCTGATGGGCGAGCGGACGCCAATGAGCGATCTCATGGCCTGGAATGCGGATGCGACCCGCATGCCGTTTTGCATGCACTCGGAATATTTAAGAAGGCTGTTCTTGAAGAACGATCTCGCCGCAGGCCGCTACACCGTCGGGGGCAAACCTGCCGCGCTGACGGATATCCACGCCCCGATCTTTGCGGTGGGCACCGAGAGAGACCACGTTGCGCCTTGGAAATCCGTCTACAAGATCAACCTGTTTTCGGATACGGACGTGACGTTCCTGCTGACCAGCGGCGGCCATAACGCGGGCATCATCAGCGAACCCGGCCACCCGCGCCGACACCATCGCATCGCCACCAGACATGACGGCGAACCCTACATCGCGCCGGACGAGTGGTTCGCCTCAACGAAGGAGCGCGATGGCTCATGGTGGCCGGCGTGGCAAGCATGGCTGGCCGGGCACTCCGGCGCACGGCTCGCCCCTCCCGCCATGGGCGGGGGCAAAAGCGAATTTGCGCCGCTGTGTGATGCGCCAGGAACTTACGTCATCGAAAAATAGGAACACGCTATGTCCATGCTGCACGGCAAAAAAGGTCTCATTCTCGGGATCGCGAATGAACACAGTATCGCTTACGGCTGCGCCGCAGCAATGCACCGCGAAGGCGCGGAGCTTGCGGTCACCTATCTGAACGCGAAGGCCGAGCCCTACGTTCGCCCCCTTGCCGAAGGACTGGATTGCCCGCTCATCATGCCCTGCGATGTTTCGATTCCCGGTGAAATGGAAGCGCTTTACGAACGCATTCGCAGCCGCTGGGGAGGCCTGGATTTCGTTTTGCATTCCATCGCCTTCGCACCGAAAGACGATCTTCACGGACGGGTCGTCGATTGTTCGAAGGAAGGGTTCTCCCGGGCCATGGACGTTTCCGTCCACTCTTTCATCCGCATGGCGAGGCTTGCCGAGCCGCTCATGACGAACGGCGGCTGTCTTTTGTCCATGACCTACTACGGTGCAGAGAAGGTCGTCGATCTTTACAACATCATGGGACCGGTCAAAGCCGCCCTCGAAGCCACCGCCCGGTATCTTGCCGCAGAACTGGGGGCCCAGGGCATCCGCGTCAATACGATCTCGCCGGGACCGTTAAAGACCCGTGCGGCATCGGGGATCGCACACTTCGATCACCTTATGGAAAAAGCCGCCACCAAAGCCCCCGAGCACCGATTGGTAAGCATCAACGATGTCGGAGAACTGGCCGCGTTCCTAATCAGCGACAAGGGACGCTCAATAACCGGTGACACCATTTATGTCGATGCCGGCTATCACATCGTGGACTAACGGAGCCTTGCCATGGATATTGGAATAGACTGTATCGAAAACCGCACCTTCGATGAAATTAAGATCGGCGACAGTGCCGGCCTGACGCGAAAACTGGCGCAACGCGACATCGAACTCTTCGCCGTCATGTCGGGCGACGTCAACCCCGCGCATGTGGATCCCGAGTTCGCCAAGAGCGACATGTTCCACAAGGTCATCGCCCACGGCATGTGGGGCGGCGCCCTCATCTCCACGGTGCTCGGCACCGAACTTCCGGGGCCGGGGACGATCTACCTTGACCAGAGCCTGCGTTTTTTGGGGCCAATCGGATTGGGCGACACGGTGAACGTCACCGTCACGGCCCGCGAAAAAGACGAAAAGCACCACCGCATCACATTCGCGTGCACATGCGCCAAACAAGACGGCAAGATCGTGATCGACGGCAGCGCCCTCGTCATCGCCCCCACGGAGAAAATCAAACGGCGACGGATTACGCTTCCGGAAGTGCGGATCGAGGAACACGGTGCGAAGTTCCGCCATATGATAGCCATGGCAGATCCCCTGGAGCCCATCCTCACCGCCGTCGTCCACCCGGTGGATGCGAATTCGCTGGGCGGCGCGCTGGCGGCGGCGCAGGCGAATCTCATTACGCCCGTCCTGATCGGTCCCGAACACAAGATCCGCACCATCGCAAAAGAAGCCGGCCTGGACCTTTCTCCTTATCGCCTCGTGGCGTGCGCACATTCCGCCGCCGCCGCCGCAAAGGCGGTCGAGATGGCACGAAAAGGTGAGGTCCACGCCTTGATGAAAGGCAGCCTGCACACCGATGAGTTCATGCACCCCATTGTGCACACGGCAAACGCCCTGCGCACCGAACGGCGCATGAGCCACGTCTTCGTGCTCGACGTTCCCGCCTTCGGACGCCCGCTCTTCATCACCGACGGCGCCATCAACATCAATCCGAGTCTGGAGGACAAGCGCGATATCGTACAAAACGCCATCGACATGGCGCACGCCTTGGGCTTTACGACCCCCAAGGTCGCAATCTTGTCCGCACTGGAGATGGTGACACCGAAAATCCCCTCGACCATCGAGGCCGCGGCCATCTGCAAAATGGCCGAACGCAAACAGATCACGGGAGCCATCGTGGATGGCCCCCTCGCCTTCGACAACGCGATCTCGCCGGAAGCGGCACGGGCAAAAGGAATCGATTCCGCAGTCGCCGGTTATGCCGATATTCTGGTGGCCCCGGACGTCGAGGCCGGCAACATCCTGGCCAAGCAGCTTGAGTATCTCGCCGACGCCGACGCCGCGGGCGTCGTCATCGGCGCGCGGGTACCGATCGTCATGACCAGCCGCTCCGACAGCGTCCAAAGCCGACTGACCTCATGCGCGATTGCGGCCCTCATTCACCAGCATCGCAATGCTCCGCACGAACGATGACGGAGGCGATCCTCACACTCAACGTCGGCTCATCGAGCATCAAGTTCGCCCTCTATGAAGCGCAGGCCGACACCGCAACGCCGACGCCCCTCATCGACGGCGAGATCAGGAGCATCGGCACGGCACCGCAACTCACCGTTCGCGAGACGGCGAACGACGTGCCCGAACCACAAAACCTTCCCACCACATGGAACCACGAACAGCTTGTGCAACGGATCTTGGACTGGATCGACGAACACACGGCAGGACTTTCGCTGGTGGGCGTCGGACATCGCGTCGTTCATGGCGGCACGGACTTCACCGCACCTGTCCTCATTGATGAGGGGGTCATGGAACGTCTGGAAAAGCTCGTCCCCCTCGCCCCGCACCACCAGCCGCACAACCTGAGCGCCGTCAGGGCCGTGGCGGCCTTCGTCCCGGACGTGGCGCAGGTGGCCTGTTTCGATACCGCCTTTCACCGCACCAACCCATCGCTGGCGACAAGCTTCGCGCTGCCGCGCGCCCTGCGCGACGAAGGCGTGCGCCGCTACGGATTCCATGGTCTGTCCTATGAATATATAGCCGGCGTTCTACCGCGCCATACCGCCGCCGCCAAGGGCCGCGTGATCGTCGCCCATCTGGGACACGGCGCCAGCATGTGCGCCATGCGCGAAGGGCGCAGCCTCGCCACGACAATGGGCTTCAGCGCCCTTGACGGGCTGCCCATGGGACGGCGTTGCGGCACGCTCGATCCCGGTGTGATCCTATACCTGATCAAGGAAAAGGGGATGGACTACGAAGCCCTGACGGACCTTCTTTACCGCCGCTGCGGGCTGCTTGGCGTCTCAGGGCTCAGCGACGATATGCACGTTCTTCTGGATAGCCGAACCGCAGAAGCCAAAGAGGCCGTGGATTTGTTCGTCTACCGCATCGGGCGCGAACTCGGTTCCCTTGCGGCAGCGCTCGGCGGCATCGACGTGCTGGTCTTCACCGGCGGAATCGGAGAACACGCAAGTATTATTCGCGAAGGCGTGTGCCGCAACGCCGACTGGCTGGGCATCCGTCTGGATTTTGCGGCGAACGCACGGGGACTCGAGCGCATCAACGAACCCGAAAGTCCCGTTGAAGTCTTTGTCATCCCAACCGATGAAGAGCTGATGATCGCAAAACATACGCTGAGGGTCACGGGGCGCGGATGAAGTCTGATTTTTTGAGTTTTACACGTTTTACGTTACACTGCACGCCCATGAGCAAGACGTACAGCATCGCGATCTTCTGTTTCGTCATTCTAAGCCTTAACGGGATCGCCCGGGCCGCGCAAACCATCACCGGCACCGTGCGCGTACTGGACGGCGACAGTGTGTTCGTGAGGGGAAAAGAAATCCGTCTTGCCGGCATTGATGCGCCGGAATGGGCGCAGGCCTGTCGCCTGGGGGCCGATAACAAGTGGATGGCCGGGCAAAAAGCCGCAGCCCGGCTGCGCGCCCTCGCCCAAGGCAAGACGGCGAGCTGCCGAGTCGAAACCCGCGACCGCTACGGACGATTCGTCTCCACCTGTTCCGTGGGTGGGCGCAACATCAACAAAGCCATGGTCGCGACGGGATGGGCGCTGGCCTACAGAAAGTATTCCAAACGATACATCAATGCCGAAAACCGGGCCCGTGAACGGAAAATCGGCATCTGGGCCGGCCTCTGCCAAAAACCGTGGGCATGGCGCCGCGCCAATCGGAAACATTAACGCTACCACCATCGGAAAACACAGGCCCCGCCTAGGGGTTTTCCCTTAGGTGGGTATACGAAATATCCAATTATAATGTGTATTATGAAGGTTTACGGTGTTCACAGATGGTCGGGCCGCAAACTTTGAGCCTCGGTCCGAATGCAAGGAGTTGCGCTCCATGAAAAACAGACGCGAAATTTTATCTTTCAGTGCTTTTGCCGCCCTCGGATTGGCGGCATTGCCGGCATCGGCCGCCACGCCCCAACCGCAAACACCGTCTTCAAAGCACACCGCGCGCTGGGGGATGGTCATCGATTTGCGAAAATGCATCGGTTGTCAGGCCTGCACGGTTTCGTGCACCATGGAAAACGCCGTCCCCACAGGCCAGCACCGTACCGAGGTCAGCACCTACGAGGTGCCCACCGACAAGGGACCGGGAATGGCGGTCCTGCCGCGTTTATGCAATCACTGCGAAAATCCGGTCTGCATCCCGGTGTGCCCGGTCGAAGCGACCTACCAGCAAAAAGACGGCACGGTGGTGATCGATTCCGAACAATGCGTAGGCTGCGGGTATTGCGTTCAGGCCTGTCCGTACGATGCGCGTTTCATCAACAAGGAAACGGGCATCGCCGACAAATGCACCTTCTGCGTGCAGCGTGTGAGCGTGGGACTTTTGCCAGCCTGCGTCGAAACGTGCGTCGGCGGAGCACGGGTCTTCGGCGATTTGAAGGACTCCGAGACACAAGTCTCCAAGCTGATCCGAAAACAAAAAGTGGACGTGTTGCGCCCGCAAATGGGAACGCGCCCGCAGGTGTACTACATCGGCCTCGACGGACGCCTTCAAGACCGCGTCGAAGCACATGCCGGCGCGCGGCGCTTGCGCACCCAAGACACCCATCAGGAGGTTTGAGCCATGGAAACCGGCATTGTCGATCTTATTTCCTTCGATCCAGGCTTTTCATGGCGTCCCTGGGCGGTGTGGTACTTTTTTCTGGTGGGCAGCGCCACCGGCGCTTTGTTGATTGCCTATATCGCCGCCTTGCGCGATGAAAACGCGCCCACGATCCGCCCGGCGTTGTTCGCCGCCGCCTTGTGCGGGATCGCAGCGCCCTTTCCGTTGCTCGCCGATCTACATCAACCGGCACGCTTCATGCATTTTTACCTCACCCTGAGCAGCGATTCGATCATGTGGTGGGGGGCCTGGTTCCTGCCCGCCTTCGTCGCCGGTGTGGCCGCCCTGGTTGTGCTTTACAGCCCTTATGGCGCGCGTTTTTCCGCCTATCGCCGTTATGTCTGGACCTGGAGCGCCATATTCGCCGTGGCCGTGCTCGCCTACACTGCCGGGGAAATGACCGTGGTACGAGCCCGGCCCCTCTGGCATAGCGCATTCTTTCCGGCCCTGTTGACGTTGAGCGCCTTCGTCTCCGGCGCAGGCGTCATCTCCATCGTGGCGGCGCTACGCGGCGAAACGCCGGGAATCGCCCCGCGCGTGGTCGGTCTGGGCTCCGTCTTGTTCGTCCTCGGTGTCGCGGCCTGGGTCGCCATGGGGTGGGATGAACGCGTCGGTGCCGGTGGGTCTTTCTTCGAACTCGCCGTAAATGACGAGCCCATCATCATTTTGCTTTTCATGGGTGGGGTTTGCGGCCTCGGCGCCGCCGCGCTCAGCATGTTCCGCAGCACCTTTATAAGCAGCTTGTCCGGGGTTTTGGCGGTACTCGGCGCCTTCACCTTCCGCTGGCACATGTTCATGGGAGCCCAAGCCCAGCCCAAGACCGAGGCGGGCTTTCTTCCCTACGCTCTGTTCACGGACACCGACGCCTTGGTGGGACTGATCGGGACCGTAGGACTGCTTGCAATGATCGTTGTCGTCTTGTCGCTCATCCTCGTTCCCGGGGACGACGACGAAGAGACGCACACACACTCCCATACAGCGCTTTAAAGGAGACAATGCTATGCAACCGTCGCGCAGGAATTTCCTTCTCGGGACCACGGCAGCATGGGGTTTGGGGACCTTCGCCTACGGTTACGCCAAAACCGGTGAGCACATTGTCAACGGCCTGCTCGGCAAAGGCGGAATCAGCGGCGTGCGCGGCAACGCTCACGACCCGGAATATACCGTCGATCCGCAAACCGGCGCCGTGACCCCCAACCCCGACCAGCGCATTTCCTATACCATGTGCATGGGTTGCACGACGGGTTGCGGCGTCAGGGTGCGGTTGGACAAGCGCACCAACACGGTGCTGCGCGTTACCGGCAATCCTTATCATATGCTCTCCACGGACCCGCATCTGCCCTATGAAACGTCGTTCAAGGACAGCTTGACGAACTTGTCACATTTCCAGGAAAAAGGCCTTGCCGGACGCTCCACCGCGTGTGGTCGCGGCAACGCAGTCTTGACGAAGCTGAAGGACCCGCGGCGTATCCTGAGCCCAATGAAGCGGGTCGGCCCGCGCGGCGCAGGACAGTGGGAAAAAATCCCCTTTGACCAATTGATCAAAGAGGTCGTGGAAGGCGGCGACTTGTTCGGAGAAGGACAAGTTGAAGGTTTGCGCGCCATTCGCGATATCAAAACACCGATTGATCCGCAAAACCCGGAATTTGGTCCCAAGTCCAACCAGCTGATTTTCATGCCGCCTTTTAAGAGCGGTCGGTTGAACTTCGCTGCGCGTTTCGCCAAAAAGTCCTTCGGCACCGTGAATTTCGTCGGTCACCGCAGCTATTGCGGGCTGAGCATGCGCTCAGGCTACGCGGCGCTGTTGGACAACTGGAAAAAACAACCGCACCTCAAACCGGACTTCGACAACGCCAAGTACATGCTGTTCATCGGCACGGCCCCGGGCAACGCCGGCAATCCCTTTAAATTGCTGGGACATCTGATCGCCAAAGCCCGCACCGAACGCAAAATCAAGTACGCCGTCGTCGATCCGGTGATGACCAACGCACAGTCTCACGCCTCCGGTCTCGGCGAATGGGTGCCCATCAAACCCGGCACGGATTCGGCCCTCGTCATGGGCATGATCCGCTGGATCTTTGAAAACAAGCGCTATGACAGCGTGTTTCTCGCCCAGCCCTCCCCCAAGGCTGCGAAGGCGGCGGGTGAGGTATCGTGGTCGAACGCCACCCATCTGGTAATCGACGACGACCGACACGCGGACGCGGGACGTTTCGTGCGCTACGGACAGATCAACGCGAACGCCCCTGCGGCGTTGAAGGATTCCGCCCTTGCCGTCGATGCGGCAAGCAACACCATCGTCGCTGCGGACACCCATGGCGCGCCGGCCCGGATCTTTTATGAGGGCGAAGTGACGTTGACGGACGGAACGAAGGTCAAGGTCGCGTCTTCTCTGGCCTTGTTGAAGCGTGAAGCGCTGGCGAAAACGTTGGTGGAATATTCCGCCGCATGCAACGTTCCGGAAGACAAGATCATCGAACTGGCGCGGGAATTCACCGCCCATGGCAAACAGGCCGCCGCGGACTGTCACGGCGGCACCATGCACAGCGCGGGATTTTATACGGCCTACGCCATCGTCATGCTCAACGCCCTGGTCGGCAACCTGAACGCCAAGGGCGGCACCGGCGCCGGCGGCGGCAAATTCAGGTCGATCGCGCCGGGACCGCGTTACAACATTGCGGGCTTCCCCGGAAAGGTCAAACCCAGGGGTGTCAACCTGGGCCGTGGCGGGTTCGCGTATGAAAAAACCAGCGAGTTCGCACGCAAAAAAGCCGCGGGACAAAACCCCTATCCGGCCGAAGCACCGTGGTATTCCCTGTCTCCGCCCCTTTCGGCACACTTTTTCACCGGTGCCATGACGGGCTATCCATACAAGGCCAAGGCCCTGATCACATGGTCGACGAACCCGATCTACGGCATTCCGGGAATCGAAAAGATGGTCGATAAGACCATGCGCGATCCGAAAAACATTCCGCTGTATATCGCTATCGATCCTTTTATCAATGAAACGACGCGTTACGCCGACTACATCGTGCCGGATAATATCCTTTACGAAAGCTGGGGCTGGTCCAGCGCTTGGGGCGCTTCGCTGACCAAGGTTTCGACGGCACGCTGGCCGGTGGTGGACACCCCCCTTGAGAAATTGCCCGATGGCCGTCCCATCGACATGGAGACGTTCCTTATCGAAGTCGCCAAACGCTTGGGGCTTCCGGGTTTCGGCGACAAAGCGATCCCCGACAAGAACAAAAACCTGCTGCCCTTGAACCGCGCGGAAGACTACTACCTGCGTGC
>VAPM010189030.1_pt1 | contig 16114 bp, 16 predicted proteins | sample 3395091 | NCBI WGS metagenome assembly VAPM01 (sample SAMN08290445, study PRJNA428436) | hydrothermal vent metagenome | isolation source: Deep-sea hydrothermal vent chimney 3 | place: Pacific Ocean: Juan De Fuca Ridge | reverse complement strand
ATCGGCTTGATAAGGATACCTCGGGGGTAATGATAGCGGCCAAGCACGATGCCGCTCACCAGGCCCTGGTGGCGCAATTTAAGGCCAAGACCATTAAAAAAATATATCTCGCTTTAATTGACGGCTGGGCGCGGCCGCCGGAGGGCTGTCTGCATACCCTCATCGGCCGCCACTCTGTGCATCGCCGCAAGATGGCTGTCCGCTCCACGGCCGGCAGAGAGGCTGTAACTAATTGGCGCACTCTGCGTGTCTTTCAGGATCCTCTCAGTCTGCTTGAAGTCCGGATAAGTACCGGACGTACCCATCAGATAAGGGTACATATGGCTTATCAGGGAACACCGGTAGCCGGTGATACTCTTTACGGTCATAAAAAATCATCTTTTTCATCTCTGGGGATAAACAGGCAGATGCTGCATGCCTGGCATCTCTCTTTTAAACATCCGATGAATGGCGCGGCGCTTGCCTTTACTGCCCCCCTGTGGCCGGATATGGCCTCGGTAATAGAAGGTCTTGGCGGCTGGGAGACTAACGATGAGTACTCCTGAGAGCAGTTTCCCGCCGGCGGTTGTGGGACTTACCGGCGGTATCGCCTCCGGCAAAAGCTCGGTATGCCGCTGGTTGATGGAGCATGGCGGTTTGACAGGGATTAACGCCGATGAGCTGGTGGCTGAACTTCTCAAGGCGGGCGGGGAGGGGTGGCGGCAATTACGTCTCTGGCTGGACCCGGCCTTTTTTTTCTCAGACGGCCGGCTTGATAAACCGATGCTGCGCCGTGAGATTTTTAATAACATCAGCCTGAGGCGCCGGGTGGAGAGCTGTCTTCATCCCTTAGTGTTAACGGCAATCCGTGAGCGGGTCACTGCCATACCGGTCTCTAATCAGCGGCCCATGCTGGTCGAAGTTCCCCTGCTCTTTGAAGCGGGCTGGCAGGTTTTTTTTAATAAGGTGATTTTAATCAGCGCCGCGGATGATGTTTGTCTCAGCCGTCTGCGGGCCAGGGACGGGGTGACTGAGGAGGAGGCGCGTCTGGCTCTGAAGGCCCAGATTTCATTGGCTGAAAAGCGCCGGTGGGCCGATTACGTGATTGATAACAGCGCTGAATGGCCAAAAACGGTTATTCAATTAGAGAAGTTGCAAAAAGAGCTTGACACAATAGTGGCAATGTCATAAAGGTATTCTAAAACTTGTCGAGGTCAGGTTCTATATGACGAGTTTTTTCTCTAATTGTAATTTCATGTATATTCTGCCCATCGTTACTTGTGAGCCTGCTTTTGTTACAGGCCAAAAATATCCTGTTTTTTTCATATCTGATATATCATATCTTAAATATTAAAATCGCGGTTTACCCCTTTATTTTTCCAATTTTATAACTCCCAGATAGAGTTTGTTCTTTTAATACAGCGTCCAGTTAGGCCCTGTGGCTTGACGGCGCTTAATATAAAATAGATAGATTTATGTCGGTATATTTTATGCCGTTATTCCTCATTTTACTGTTATTTTAATGCGTTAAGGAGATTGTTTTTATGGATTTGGCGGAACTCAAATTAAAAAAAATCAGCGAATTGACCAACTTGGCCAAGCAATACAAGGTGGAAGGCTACAGCAGTCTTCGTAAACAGGAGCTGATTTTTGAAATATTAAAGGCTCATGACGCTAAGGCCGAGAAAAATGACAGCGATAATCGAGGCAGCGGTGTTTTAGAAATCCTGCCTGACGGCTTTGGTTTTTTGCGGGCCCCTGATTATAATTATCTGCCCGGCCCCGATGATATCTATGTTTCGCCATCCCAGATCAGGCGTCTTAATCTCCGTACCGGTGATTCCATTGCCGGGCAGATCCGTTCTCCCAAGTCTGGTGAGCGTTATTTCGCTCTGCTCAAGGTTGAGGAGGTGAATTTTGATCTGCCGGAGAAAAATCGGGAGAAAACCCTGTTCACCAACCTTACCCCTCTGCATCCGGAGGAACGTCTCAATCTGGAGTTTGCCCCTGATAATTATTCCATGCGGATCATGGATATGATGTCACCCATTGGTAAAGGGCAGCGCGGCCTGATCGTGGCGCCGCCCCGTACCGGCAAGACTGTGCTGATTAAGGATATTGCCAACAGCATCGCTCATAACCATCCTGAGGCTATTCTGCTGGTTCTGCTCATTGATGAGCGCCCGGAGGAGGTCACGGATATGGCCCGCAGCGTTAAGGGCGAGGTGGTAAGTTCCACCTTCGATGAACCGCCCCAGCGCCATATCCAGGTGGCTGAGATGGTCATTAAAAAGGCTAAAAGGCTGGTAGAGGCCAAGAAAGACGTGGTTATTCTCTTAGACAGCATAACCCGTCTGGCCAGGGCCTATAATACCGTGGTTCCGCCCAGCGGCAAAATCCTGTCCGGCGGGGTTGATTCCAACGCCTTGCACCGGCCCAAGAGATTTTTCGGTGCGGCCAGAAATATTGAGGAGGGCGGCAGTCTTACCATCATCGCCACCGCCCTCGTTGATACGGGCAGCCGGATGGATGAGGTAATATTTGAGGAGTTCAAGGGTACCGGTAATATGGAGATTATCCTGGATCGTAAATTGTCGGACCGCCGTATGTATCCCGCCTTTGATCTAAACCGTTCCGGAACCAGGAAGGAGGAGCTGCTGCTCTCCCCCGATGAGTTGAATCGGGCCTGGATTTTAAGGAATCTTCTTTCCAAGATGAATTCCGCCGATGCCATGCAGTTTCTGCTGGGCAAGATGAAGGGTACCAAGACCAATGCCGATTTTTTTGCGATGATGAACGCTTAAAAGTTGATTTATTCGTTGAATCAAGGTAAATATAACCGGTTCACAGTTGATATGCCCGCTGACGACGGGCAGCCCTAAAATTTATCCGCAAGAGGAAAGCTATGAAAAAAGATATCCATCCAGATTACCATAAGATTGTGGCCACCTGTGCCTGTGGCAATAAAATAGAGTTAGGTTCCGTTGACAGTTCCATGAGTGTTGAAATCTGTTCTGCCTGCCACCCCTTCTTTACCGGTAAGCAAAAATTAGTTGATACCGCCGGCCGGGTTGAGAAATTCAAGAAAAAATATGCCAAGCATTTTCTGGCGGCCGCTAAATAATTTCGTTTGGGCCGGTAATTAAAGCTGGTCTTGTAAAGTCCGTAAAGTATGTCCTTACTTTTAGAGGCCGCTAATTGGCTGATACGAAATTATTGAGACGAACCGTTTACTTGGTTTAGTTCAAGGTTTATAAGCATCATCGGTCTGCCGGTGATGCTTATTTTGTTTCAGGGTAGTTTGCAGCTCTGCTGGAGCAGATACGTTTAAGGTACTTCTTATGTTCGCTAAATTTGAGCATCTATCAACCAAACGGCTTGAGCTTGAGTCCCGTCTCTCTGATCCGGCTCTAATGAGCCGCCAGGATGAATACCAGCGAATAGCGCGGGAACATGCCCATGTTGTTAAGATGGACGATCTTTATCAGGATTTTCGCCGGGCCGGTGAAGAGCTGGCGGATAGTGAAGAGATGTTAGCGGCCGAGACCGATGTCGAAATGCTGGCCATGATTAAGGAGGACATTGCCGATCTTCATCAAAAACGGCAGCAGATGGAGCAGGAGCTGAAGATATTGCTGCTGCCTCCCGATCCCAATGATGCCAAGAACATTTTGTTGGAAATCAGGGCTGGAACCGGTGGTGATGAGGCGGCCCTCTTTGCCGCAGATCTCTTTCGGATGTATTCCCGTTTTGCCGAAGCCCAGGGCTGGAAAATTGAAATATTAAGCAGCAATCCCATTGGTATCGGCGGTTTTAAAGAGATTATCGCTCTCATTAAGGGCAAGAAGGTTTTCAGTAAATTAAAATACGAATCAGGGGTACACCGGGTGCAGAGGGTGCCGGAAACCGAGACTCAGGGCCGTATTCATACCTCGGCGGTTACCGTGGCTGTTCTTCCCGAGGTCGAAGATGTTGAGCTTAATATCCGCCCCGATGAACTGCGCTTTGATATCTTTCGTTCTTCCGGGCCCGGCGGTCAGAGTGTCAATACCACTGATTCGGCGGTGCGGATTACCCATCTGCCCACCGGGATGATCGTGACCTGCCAGGACGAAAAGTCTCAGCACAAGAACAAAGAGTCTGCTCTGCGGGTTTTACGGGCCCGGCTGCTGGATAAATTTGAGCAGGAGCGGCATGATAAAATATCCGCCCAGCGCAAGAGCCAGGTGGGGAGCGGTGATCGCAGTGAGCGAATCCGCACTTATAATTTCCCGCAGGGCCGGGTAAGTGACCACCGGATAAATCTTACCATCTATAAAATTGATGATATCATGATGGGCAAACTGGATGAGATTATAGATCCCCTCATTTCTCATTATCAGGCTGAGGCCTTAAAAAATATTCAATAAGTTCCCTCCGTTGTATCCGGCCTGCGTTTCATTACTGATTATGTCCTGAATTTTGACCTCTCTTGAATTATATAATTTACTGCTCCGGCGACTTGCTGAGGGCGGTATAGAGACGGCTGAGGCCGAAGCTGAAGCAGTGCTTATAATTGGCCGTTTCAGCGGTCTTGGCCGCGGTGATATTTTTCTGCATGCCCGTTGCTGCTTATCGGCGGCAGTCTGCTCTCTGATTATGGCAGCCCTGGAGGAACGCCTGCGTACCCGGCGGCCGCTGGCCTATATTCTCGGTGAACAGGAATTCTGGGGCCGTTCGTTTGCGGTGTCGGAGGCGGTACTCATTCCCCGGCCGGAGACTGAGATTCTGATAGAAGAGGTATTGCGGAAGTTTCCCGCTCCCACATCTGCTTCCGAGCCGCGACAGCCGCTGTTTTTAGACCTGGGGACAGGCAGTGGTATAATAGCCGTTACTTTGGCCATGGAACTTCCCTGGATGCGGGGGCTGGCCCTTGACCTGGAGTATTCCGCCCTTCTCCAGGCCCGAGAAAATGCCCGGCGCCTAAGGGCGGAGGGGCTCGAATTTGTCCAGGCGGACTGGCACAGCGCCTTTATTGGTGAGCGGCGATTTTCTCTCGTGACAGCCAATCCCCCCTATGTCGCGGCTGAGGTCATGGACAGCCTGCAGCCGGAATTGTGCCATGAGCCTCTTGCCGCTTTAGACGGCGGCAAGGATGGTATTGAAGAGATAAAGCGGTTAACCGACGGGCTGCCGGAAATTATATCGCCGGGCGGTTGGTTTTTTATGGAAATCGGCTATGACCAGGAAGATTATGTCCTGCAACTTTTTAAGAACTCTAAATATGAGCAGGTAATGGTACATCGGGATTATGCCGGTCTGCCGCGTGTATTACAGGCCCAGGTGAGGTGATTTTATAATGGATAAATTAGTCATTGAGGGGGGGCATCCCCTTCATGGTGAGATACGGATCAGCGGGGCCAAAAATGCCGCCCTGCCGCTGCTGGCCGCCACCATGCTTTGCGCCGGTACCCATGTCATCAGTAATGTTCCTGATCTGCGGGATACGAGGACCATTGTCAAACTTCTGCGTTCATTTGGTCTGGAATGCCGGCCGGATGCCGGGGGTGAGTGGCGGATTTGCGCTGACAGGATAGATAATTTTGAGGCCTCTTACGATTTGGTCAAGACCATGCGGGCCTCGGTATTGGTTTTAGGGCCGTTGCTGGCCCGTTGCGGGGTGGCCAGGGTGTCACTGCCCGGCGGCTGTGCCATCGGCGCCCGGCCCATTGATTTTCATCTGCAGGGCTTTGAAAAGATGGGAGCTGCCATTACCCTGCGGGAGGGATATGTGGAGGCCAGGAGCCCCGGACGGCTCCTGGGAGCCAATATCTGCTTTGATATTCCCTCGGTCACCGGCACCGAGAATATTCTCATGGCCGCGGCTCTCGCTAAGGGGCGCACCGTTATCAAGAACGCCGCGCGGGAGCCGGAGATTGCTAATCTCATTGATATGCTCACCGGTATGGGGGCCAGGATAGAAGGCCGCGGTACCGATATGCTGGCTGTTGACGGGGTGAAGGAATTAAGGCCTGCCGAAACGGCTATTATTCCGGACAGGATTGAGACCGGTACTTATCTCATTGCCGTGGGTGCCACCGGCGGCGAAATAAAAATTAACAACTGCCGGCCGGATCATCTCCCCATGCTCCTGGATAAATTACGGCGGGCCGGGATGGAGATCGAGGCCGGAGACAACTGGCTGCTGGCGGGACGCCGGGGGCATTTGAGTAATGTTGACATAAAAACCATGCCGTATCCAGGATTTCCCACCGATCTTCAGGCCCAGATCATGGCCTTGATGACCCTGACCAATGGCGGCCTGTCGGTGATTCAGGAGACAATATTTGAAAATCGTTTTATGCATGTCGCCGAGTTGAACCGCATGGGAGCTCATATCCGGATTGAGGGGCGTAACGCCATTGTCAGAGGGGGTGGTTTGCTGGCCGGGGCCAGGGTTATGGCCACTGATTTGCGGGCCAGCGCCTCGCTGGTTATTGCCGGTCTGGCGGCCCAGGGTATAACGGAAATTTCCCGGATTTATCACCTGGAACGGGGCTATGATAATTTAAGCGCCAAGCTCGTTGATTTGGGTGCCAGGGTGGAGCAGGTGCAGGAGGCGGCCTCATAGAGCCACGGTATGTCCCTTAAACTTGACTTTTAGCGCCAAGCTGTTTTATAATTGCCGGATGTTCATCTCTCTTGTCCTGAGCTAACGAGACTGGCTGTTAATTTGTAGTTTTTCGATAAAACGGAGTAATCAGTCCGGTGGTATTAAAACTGTCGGATGATATTTGAGGACATCATGGTGGCAGAAAATAAACGGCAGTATCCAAGGTTTGATTCCTTGAATTTATCTTATATTTGTCTCGATGAAAATGGTACCCTGGTTCGTCAAAGTATGGGGCGTACCCTGAACGTCTCGCAAGCCGGGATATGCCTTGAGACCTATTTCGGAATTGACCCTAAGTTTATGTTGAGCATGACCCTGGCTCTTGAGGAGGACTTGGTTGATATTCGCGGCAGGATTATTTATTGCCGACCTGGAACCAGGGAAAATTTTGAGACCGGGGTGGAATTTGTGGAGGTGGATGAGAAAAGCCGTCTGGTTCTGGAGAAGTTTATCCGCCTGTTTAAAGAGTACGAGATGGAACAGGAAAAGTAACTATTCAGCAATAAGCGAAAAATTGCCCTAAACTGTGAACTGTTACCAGGAAAATAAGTAAACGCTTATCGGGGCGGGCTTGCAGGTTGCCTGCCGGTTTCATCATGTGATCAATTAGGAAAATAACGGCTGACCACCAAAGGGCAGCATCTTTAGTTTCACCTCACCTGGTTCTATGGAGCCGCCGCTGTCTCTGTCTCTATATGGTCAACAGCCTCCTGCACCTCTTCCCATTGGGGATAAATTCTCTCTAATTTTTTGGTAATATTCTGATATTCTCTGCTTTTGTCGGTAAATGCCTCCTGATCCTGATAAAGTTCCGGGTCGGCCAGAATCTGTTCAAGGCTGCCCTTCTTCTTTTCCAGGGTCTCAATATCCCGTTCAAAATCCGCCAGTTTTTTCTTCAGAGGCTTGAGACGATGAGCTGCCGCTGCCCTGGCAGCGGCCTTCGCCTTACGGGCCTCCTTGCTTTTCGCCGCCTTGGGGTGGGATGTTTTCTGTGATCCCACCGCCTGTTTATCTGTTCCTGAGCGGGTTTTCTCGAGATAATAACTGATGTTTCCCTCATACATGGTGGCCTGGCCGTTTTTGATCTCTAAAACTTTATTGACGAAGCCGTCTAAGAAAAAACGATTATGGGAAACTACGATAATAGAACCGTCATACTGCTTCATGGCCTCCTGGAGAATATCCTGCGACATCATGTCTAAATGATTGGTAGGCTCGTCCATAATTAAGAGATTAGCGGGCGACATAATCATTCTGGCCAGGGCGAGACGGCTCTTCTCACCGCCTGAAAGCACCATTACCTTTTTATCTACCTCGTCCCCCCTGAACAGGAAGGTGCCCAGCAGTGAACGGGTGGAGGTAACCGTCTGCTCAACGTCAACTTGTTCCATGGTCTGCATGACCGTTAGCTCAGGGGCCAGTTCCTGGGCCTGGTGCTGGCCGAAATATGAAATACGGCAATTATGGCCCTGCTGTATTTTCCCCGAGGCCGGGGTAATATGTCCGGCAATAATCTTTACTAAGGTGGATTTGCCGGCCCCGTTGGCTCCAACTACCGCCACCTTGTCTCCGCGGTTGACCTCGAGATTAAGGCCCTTAAAGACCTGTTTTTCAGCGTAACTCATGGCCAGGTTTTCGACTGTAATCGACATTCGGCCGCTGCTGATGGCGGGCGGAAAACGAAAAGATATTCGATTTTCACTATCTTCAAGCTCCAGAATATCAAGTCGCGAGATTTGTTTGAGCCGGCTCTGTACCTGTTTGGCCTTGGTGGATTTTGCCCTGAATCTGGTTACAAAACGCATGGTTTGTTGAATTTTGGCCTGCTGGTTATTATAGGCCGCCCGCTGAACCGCCATTCTTTCTGTCTTTTCGGTGAGATAATAGCTGTAATTCCCTTTGTAAACCGTCAGCCGTCCCAGGCTGAGTTCCCAGGTAACATTGGTTAAGTTGTCCAGAAAGGCCCGGTCGTGGGAGATGATAATCATGGCCCCCTGGTATGATTTTAGAAAATCTTCCAGCCAGGTCAGTGATTCTATATCAAGATGATTGGTGGGCTCGTCCAAAAAGACAAAAGAGGGGTGGGTGAGAAGAATTTTGGCCAGCATAATGCGCATCTGCCAGCCGCCGCTGAAGTCATCACAATCACGATTCATGTCTGAGGCGGAAAAGCCAAGTCCGCTTAAAACCTTCTCGATTTTACCCTCAATATGAAAAAAATCGGAGCTGTCAAGCTGTATCTGTAACTCACCATGCTGCTGGAGGAGGTCTGAAAAACCAGGGCTGCTGGGATCAGCGGCGCTTAATTGATTGTTAACTTCATCAAGCTCCGCCTGGATTTTAAGAAGATGGGCAAAGGCTGTTTCCGCCTCTTGACGCAGGGTTCGGCCCGGAGCGAAACCTTCAAATTCCTGGGGCAGATAACCGAGGGTGGATTTCTTAGACTTACTGATAACTCCGAAATCAGTTTCCTGGTATCCGGCCATCATTTTCAACAGGGTGGATTTGCCGGTGCCGTTGACCCCCACCAGGCCGACTCTGTCCTGGCCGTTCAAACGGACGGAGATGTCTTTAAAGAGGTGCTTGTCACCGTATTGGAGATTGAGACTGTTAACCTGTAACATATTTTAAGAGTAGAGTGGTTGTAAGAGAAAGTAGCTTGAGCTTGGCGGTTAAAACTTAAAGGGGGAGGGCGAAGCCGGGAAAATTATGATAATATGTAACTATTCAGGTACAAGCGAAAAGCTGCCCTAAACTGTGAACTGTAACTGTTTAGCAGTGCTCCAGGTTCGTTCATTCGGGATTTCGAAGCATACTTTGGTATTCGAGAAGTCCCGAATGGACGAAGATGGGGTGCTGCTGAACAGTTACGATAATATTTCATTTACGGCGGTAAGCAGAGCATCTTTGGAAACTGGTTTGGTTAGATTTTTTTTAACTCCAATGGTGCAGGCCAGGCGCAGATAACGTTCAGCCTCAATAACTCCGCCGCCGGAAACGGCAATAATCCGCGTTTCGGGGAACACCTTGTCTAATTCCATGATCATCTTCAGGCCGTCTTTAACCGGCATCAGCATATCGGTGATAATCAGGTCAAATGAATTATTTTGGCATAACTCCAGACCTTCCTGGCCGTTTTCAGCGCAGACAACCTCATGCCCCTCCTTGGTCAGGATTTTGGTAAACACCTTTCTTATTGCCGGGTCGTCATCTACTAAGAGGATATGAGCCAATTGTTTACCTTGCTAAAGCTATGAAAGAATGAATTATAAAAAATAACATAAAAAAACTTTAAATCCCACATTTTGTTAAAAACTAATTATTTTATAAAAAATTCATCGCCGGTCTTGAGAACTCCAGGCTTAATAACCTTGGCGAAGATCCCCTCTTTCGGCATTATGCAGTCGCCTACTTTTTGGGCGATATTGCATTTATCATGGCACTTTTTACCAATCTGGGTGACCTCCAGTTCGATATCTCCAGACCGCAGTCTGGTGCCGACCGGCAGGGCCGGCAGGTCAATCCCGCTGGTGGTAATATTTTCGGCAAAGGAGCCGGGCGGCAGGTCGAGATCGCTTCTCGCGGCCAGCATCTTGTTGATACTCTCAATGCCGAGGAGGCTGATCTGGCGGTGCCAGTTTCTGGCATGGGCATCGCCGATAATCCCATGATCAACCTTTAAGGTAACCTCTGAGACGGGTTTTTTCTCCATGCCTTTACTGAGGCTGATATTTAAAGAGACGATTGTTGCCATTATTTAACTCCCTGACGGTTGATTAATTATAGGTATTATACAGATTAATGCAATAACTCATTGTGGTCTTTCTGCGGGGGCATGGCCGCATGTCAGGCCTGAATTGCGGAATTAATCTCTAAAAAGCGGGGTGCTGAGGTAGCGCTCCCCGGTATCCGGGAGGATGACTACAATAGTTTTATCCTTATTTTCCGGCCGGGCGGCTGTTTCAAGGGCGGCAAAGACGGCGGCTCCGGATGATATACCGCAGAGTATGCCCTCGGCGGTACTTAATAAGCGTGCCGCGCGCATGGCTTCATCATTACTGACCTGGAATACTTCATCAATGACGGCGGTATTTAAAACCTTGGGAATAAAACCGGCACCAATACCCTGAATCTTGTGGGGGCCGGGTTGACCGCCGCTTAATACCGGAGAAGCACTGGGTTCAACCGCGATTATCCTGAGGCTGGGATTTTTATCCTTTAAGACCTCGCCCGCTCCGGTAATTGTCCCCCCGGTGCCCACCCCGACAATAAATATGTCCACCTGGCCCTCGGTATCCTGCCAGATTTCGGGGCCGGTGGTACGGCGGTGAATCTCCGGGTTGGCGGGATTAGTGAACTGGCCCGGAATAAAGGAATCCTGGATTTCAGCCCCAAGCTGCTCCGCCTTGTTAATTGCCCCCTTCATGCCCTCGGCTCCGGGGGTTAAGACCAGTTCGGCGCCGAGATGGCCCAGGAGGCGGCGGCGTTCGATACTCATGGTGTCGGGCATAGTCAGGATTAAACGCAGTCCCCTGGCGGCGCATACTGAGGCCAGAGCAATACCTGTATTGCCGCTGGTGGCCTCAATGATTACGGTCTGGGCGGAAATTTCTCCGGCTGCCTCGGCGGCAGCGATCATCGCCTGGCCGATGCGGTCCTTGACGCTGCCCAGGGGGTTGCGGGATTCAAGTTTGGCCAGAATGCGGGCCGGGCCAGGGTTGAGGCGGTTTAAGCGGACAAGGGGGGTACGGCCAATAGTTTCGGTGAGATTATTGTAGGTAGTCATAGCAGAACTCCTTGTGCGGATGATGAAAAGAAAAATTATTTGGCGGCCTTTTTGCCGCGGCCCAGGAAGGCGAGTTCCGGACGTTTCAGCAGAACCTTGGTGTCTGGCTCGACACTCTCCGTGAGCCAGATATTACCGCCGATTACGGCCCGGGTGCCGATGGTGGTTTCGCCGCCCAAGATGGTGGTGTTGGCATAGATAATCACATCGTCCTCAATGGTTGGGTGGCGTTTGTGGTCGCGGTAACGTTCTCCGGCATCACGGGGCAGGGAGAGAGCGCCCAGGGTCACTCCCTGATAGAGGCGCACCCGGCTGCCTATTTTGGTGGTCTCGCCAATGACTACCCCGGTGCCGTGATCGATGAAAAAACTGCCGCCGATGGAGGCGCCGGGATGGATATCAATGCCTGTCAGGCTGTGGGCGTGTTCGGTCATGATGCGGGGGATGATGGGCACTCCAAGTTTTAAAAGGACGTGGGCCATACGGTAAACATTAATGGCCAGCAGGCCGGGATAACTGAAAATGACCTCGTCGGCTCCCTTGGCAGCCGGATCGCCATCTAAGGCGGCCTGAATATCAGAGGTAAGCATTACCTCCATCTCGGGCAGAGTCTCAATGAAGCGCAGGGCAATTTCATGGCCCTTTGGTCTGCAGGACGAACAGGGCAGGCTGCGCCGTACACAGTCATGCTGGAGGGCGAGAACTATCTGCTGGCTTAAATCGGCGTAAAGTTCCGTGGTCTCCTGGCCCAGAAAATAGGCCAGGTTGGATTTTTTGAGCTTGGTACTGGTGAAGTAGCCGGGAAACAGAAGGCTGCGGGCCTTGTGAATTATCCTGACCACGGCCTCATGGGAGGGCATGGGGGTTGGTTCAAGGTGCTCAAAACCCTCCTTGGTGTTCCAGAAAGTCAGCAGGTTGTTCACTACCTCGGGAATCTGGTCGTAGAAGGCGCTGATCTGACTCTCTTCATCAACGCATTTGATTGTGGTTATTGGTTTCATAATTAAAATCTGATCCTTCTATGTTGATACGGGTGAGTTGCGAATTTTCTGTATGCCGCCCTGTTGTCAACTTCAATGGCCGATTAAAAATATACCGTAAGTGGCCCGGAGATTAGGCAGTAAACGAATAACCCGGCCATGAAGGTCTTCATTCTGGGTATTAATCCCCGTTTCTCTGATAATCTTAAAGCCGGTTTTCTGGACAAATCCACGAAAATCTCTAAGGGTAATTACCCGGATATTCGGAGTATTGTACCACTCGTAGGGCAACTGGCTGGTGGTTGGGGTCCGGCCCATGAAAAAGAGCTGCATCCGGCACAGCCAGTGACTGAAGTTCGGGAAACTCACCACTATGCGGCGGCCCACACGCAGTAATTCTTTCAGCAGGGCCTCCGGTTCATAGACCTGCTGCAGCGTACGGCTCAGAATTACATAGTCAAAGGTGTTATCAGCGTAATCCAGAACCTCTTCATTAATATCTCCCTGGATGACCGAAATACCCCGTTCAATACAACGGGCGATGTTGGCCTCTTCAAAATCAATACCGGTACCCGTTACTTCCTTGTTTCGCACCAGAAAATGTAATAAATCTCCGCTGCCGCAGCCCAGATCAAGTACCTTGGTGCCGGGGTCTATCCAGGAGGCGATTATCTCAAGATCAAAACGCATAATTCTGAGACTCCCGGCTCATTCGGTCGAGGAAACCGCTCATAAGATTTGACAGACGCTCACTTTCCAGGAGAAATGCGTCGTGGCCCCATTTGGCCTCTATTTCGCAGAAGCTTACGTCTAAGCTGTTTTTCTTCATGGCCTTGACCATGGCTCGTGACTCCCTGGTGGGGTAAAGCCAGTCTGAGGTAAAGGAGGCTACGAGATAACGGGCTTTGGCTCTGGCAAAGGGCGATTTAAGGCTGCCATCGGTTTGAGGACTGGGAGCCAGGTCAAAATAATCTGCCGCCTTGGTGATATACAGAAAGGAGTTGGCATCGAAACGTTCGACAAACTTTTTACCCTGATAGCGCAGATAGCTCTCAACCTGAAAATCGGCATCAAAATTAAAGGAGAAGTCCTCCTTGTCCTGTAAGCGGCGGCCGAATTTATGGCGCATGGCCTCATCTGAGAGATAGGTGATATGGCCAATCATGCGGGCCACGGCCAGGCCCATATCCGGCTTGGTTCCCTGGTAATAATTGCCCTCCCGCCAGTTAGGGTCAGCCATAATCGCCTGGCGGGCCACCTCGTTAAAGGCGATGGCCAGGGCGGAATGACGCTGGGTGGTGGCGAGAAGAATGGCGGAAAATACCATCTCCGGATAACGGATACTCCATTCCAGGCTCTGCATGCCGCCGATGGAGCCGCCGATTACCGCCAGAAGGCGGGGAATACCCAGAAAATCAATGAGCTGTTTCTGGGCCTTGACCATATCGGCAATGGTAATTACCGGAAACTTCAGGCCGTAGGCCAGGCCGGTGGCCGGGTTAAGACTTGAGGGGCCGCTGGTTCCCATGCAGCTGCCCAGTATATTAGAACAGACAACAAAATATCTGTTGGTGTCAATGGCCTTGCCGGGGCCGATCATAATCTCCCACCAGCCGGGTTTACTGGCCCCGGCATGGAAACCGGCGGCATGGGCATCTCCGGACAGGGCGTGACAGATCAAAATGGCGTTGTCGGCCGCCTTGTTTAATTTTCCGTAGGTCTCATAGGCAATTATACCCTCATGGAGTGAGTCGTTATTGTCTAAGAGCAGAGAACCGGGGAGCTGAAAATATTTAGTTTCTGTCGGGCCAATTGTTTTTTTCATGGCCGGATAGATTACAGCGCCTGCTCCAAATCGGCAATAATATCTTCTATGTTTTCTATACCGATGGACAGGCGGATAAAATCCTCTGTGACCCCGGCCTCTATCTGCTGCTCAGGGGTCATCTGCGAGTGGGTGGTACTGGCCGGGTGGATGGCCAGCGACTTCGCGTCACCCACGTTGGCAAGATGCGAGAAGACCGTGAGACTCTCAATAAAGTCACGGCCGGCCGCCAGCCCGCCCTTGATTCGGAAACCTACCATACCGCCAAAACCATTATGGAGATATTTCAGGGCCTGCTCATGGCTGGGATGTCCGGTCAGGCCGGGGTACATAACCTCGCTTACCCTGGGATGTGTCTGGAGGAAGCGGGCGGCGGCCAAGGCGTTTTCGCTGTGACGTTCCATGCGCAGGGCCAGGGTCTCTAAGCCCTGCAGAAAGAGAAAGGCGTTAAAGGGGCTCATGCAGGGCCCCAGATCCCTGGTAAAACGGGATTTTAACTTGACGATATAGGCCAGTTGGCCGAATTCATCTAAATAGTTCAGACCGCCCCGGTAAGAGGGGTCGTCGACGCTGAGGTCGGGAAATTTACCGCTGCTCCAGTCGAATCTGCCGGAATCGACCACCAGACCGCCGATGGAGGTGCCGTGGCCGCCGATCCATTTGGTGGCTGAGTGGATGATTATATCCGCGCCGTGTTCAAAGGGACGGCAGAGATAGGGGGTGGCAAAGGTGTTATCAATAATCAGGGGAACACCTGCATCATGGGCGACTGTGGCAGCTCCGGCAATATCCAGAACGTTAAGCTTCGGATTGCCGATGGTCTCGGCGAAGACGGCCTTGGTTTTTCCGTCAATGGCCTTTTTTATGCTCTGGGGATCGGGATCGACAAATTTAACCTTAATACCGAATTTATGGCGGAAGGTGAGATCAAAAAGGGTATAGGTACCGCCGTAAATGGAATTTGAGGCCACTATATTGTCCCCATTACCGGCAATGGTAAGCAGGGCCATGAAGGTGGCGGACTGCCCCGAGGACAGGGCGGCTCCGGCCAGTCCGCCCTCCAGGCTGGCGATGCGGGCCTCCAGGGCCTCATAGGTGGGGTTGGTGAAGCGGTTGTATATTTCCCCTGGGAAATCAGGGCCGCGCAGGGCGAAAAGATTGGCCGCCTGTTCGGTATTCTCAAAGATATAAGAGGCGGTCTGGTGTATGGGGATTGCCCTGGCTCTGGTAGTGGAATCCGGGGTGTAGCCGCTGTGTAAGGCCCTGGTGTTGAAACCCAGTTTAGATTCTGACATTTGCTGCTCCTCTCATGGCTTATTTTGTTGGTTCTGATTCCGGCTCTTCAAAGTTCTTTATCAGGGAGACTAAGACCTCACATTGGCGGCAGACGGACATTTTATCCTGCCAGGTCTTCTGAGCCTGGCACTCGCAGATGGTGCCGTTTATGAACCAGCAGAGTTTACCGGCCTGAAACTCCCAGGCCGGGCATTTATTACGGCGCTTGGGGGGGCATTTTTTTACCTCCCAGCATGGTTTTATCTTCTTTTCGTCGTTATTAAGCCTGGACAAAAGAAAAAATATCTGTCGTTCGACATGGGCCGGTATTTTACGCCAGCCCTGCTCGTAGCTGTGGACGGCCTTTAGTGAGAGTCCCAGAAGCTCGGCCATTATTTTTTGGGTCTTTCCCAGGCGCTTGCGGGCCGCGAGAAATTCAGCACTGATCATAATACCACCGATGGTGATGAACGGTTTTAATATAACACAAACCGTTAATTATAGAGTATAAGAAGTGAAAGAAATACATGAAATGATTAAATACCACATTGTGGTATTGTGGGCAAGTTAAAAAATAAAAAAAATGATCTGTTAATTTATTTACCTGAACAGAGACT
>VAPM010503301.1_pt1 | contig 16124 bp, 12 predicted proteins | sample 3395091 | NCBI WGS metagenome assembly VAPM01 (sample SAMN08290445, study PRJNA428436) | hydrothermal vent metagenome | isolation source: Deep-sea hydrothermal vent chimney 3 | place: Pacific Ocean: Juan De Fuca Ridge | reverse complement strand
CGGACGGACGGACGGACGGACGGACGGACGGACGGACGGACGGACGGACGGACGGACGGACGGACGGACGGACGGACGGACGGACGAGTGGGTGGGTGGTGGCAGTTTCATCACAACCCTTGGTTTCGGCACCTACGGCTTCATACTTTAATGACATGTGAAATATCGTGGAATGCCCTACATTCTCCAGGACGGCACCGACACGATACGCTCGTCCCGATGCGACCCGGACCGGAAGGATCCTGCCGGGAACGCGGGTCACGTAGCGGCCCGACGTATCTTTACCACCCGGGAAGCATCGTGCACTCCGAAGGACCGCGCACCTCCTCGATGAGGGGTTGCAGGATGATCCAAGCATCGATCGCGCGATGCGAATGAAACGTTGCAGAACCTTCCGGGTCTTGTTCGACATTTCACGGAGCCACCTCGGCGACGCGGTTGTCCGCTATGCATTGAAGAGCAGGATATGCATGCGTTGGGAGAAAGGCGCGCGACGTATCATCGCGTCCGCCGACAGACGCCGCGCAGGACCGGATTCTGAACGTGCGCTACCGGGGCTTGGTTCGCTTCCCGCTACGAGAGGTACGCAAGATTCAGCGGCTATCGGGGAAACCCGCCCGACCGCCGCGTCCATGCGGCGGTCCGGAGGCAGCGTCCAACCACCCTCTTCGGGCCCCCGCCTCCTGCGGCGCGCCCGCGTCGGATCCTGGGTCCGATGCGGGCGCGATGCTCCCTGCACGATGTCATCGTACCCCGGATGTGTGACATGGGGATGACCCCGACCGGCGTCGGGTGGTTACCGGAGCGTCATCGACCCTTCAACCAATTGACATAGTGGATGGGTACAGTGGCTTCGGGTTCTCACGAGGGCAATAACCGATGACGCCAGACGCCGCTCCAACCCAGACCCCGAGTCCGCCGCGCGCCGCCCGCCTCAGGCCGGGAACGCTCGCCGGCATACGCCGTGTGGTGCACGTAGACGCGGGCGGCTACGGCTGCGAGAGCAGCGCCGCCTGCATCGCCGACGTGACGGCCGCACTCGCGGCGCGGGGCGTCGACTCCCACCTGATCCACGCCGACGCCGCACACGCCTGCGACTCGCACCGCCCGCTCGCGGGAATCGCGGAGCGTAACGGCCCGGATCCCTCCGCCACCGTGAAACTACAGGCGCGGCTCGCGGAACTCGCCCCGGACGCCGTGTGCCTGCACAACGGCCGTGACGCGCGGTTGGTCCGCGACCTGGCGCAACCGGGCCGACCCTACCTGCTGCTCTGGTACATCCATGACCACTACCCCACGTGCCTCACCGGTCTGCGCACGACGCGCGGCGATCGCCACTCCGTATGCCGGCAGCGCCTGTCCATGTCCTGTCTCATCGAGGCCGAACGCGGGTCTTGCGCCCAACGCACACCCGGGCGCAGCTATCGGATGCCGGATCTGTTCGCCCGGCTCAATCTGCTCGAGTCCGCCCGCCGGGTCGACGGTGTACTGGTGCCGAGCCCGTTTCTGCGCGAGACCCTGCTCGCGAGTCTGCCGGAGATCGAACACCGCATCCATGTCGTACCGCCGCCGGTGGTGAGCCGCCCCGCGGCACCGCGCGCCGCGGCAGATCCGCCGGTGGTCGCCTACGACGCGCCGATCGTCTACGAGCAGGGTCTGCACGTGACTCTCGCCGCGTTGGGCCTACTGCCACGCGGGCAACGGCTGCAAGTACGTATCGCCGGGGCGATAGCCGACGCCGGGTATTGGGCGCACTGCCGGGAGCGCATCCGAGCGCTGGAATCCACGCACCCGACGATCGGCATCGAATACCTGGGAGCGATCGATGGCGTCCGGCGCGGGACCCTCTACGACATCACGGACATTCTCACCGTACCGCGCCTGCGACGCGAGGCCTCCGAGCGCAACGCCGCCGAAGCGATGGTCCGGGGCGCCGCGGTGATCGCCACCCGCGTCGGTGTGACCCATGAGTGGATCCGCGACGGCAAGACCGGGCTCCTGATACCCCCGGGCGACGCCGGCGCCCTCGCCGACGCCCTCGCCCGTCTGCTCGCCGACGAGGCTTGGCGCGCCGAACTGGTGATGGCCGGCCGCTGGCTGATCGGTAACCAGTTCACGGCGCACGAACATGTCGAGACCCTCGCCGCCGTGATCGCCGCCTGCCGTGTCCAGCGCCGGGGACCGACCCGCTGGCGCATCCATCCCCGTCCCCCGGAGCCCCCGGCCGATTACGCCGCGCGGGCCTTCTGAGCGCGGCACCGGCCCGGCTCGGTGGATGAAAGCGCGAGCTTGCGCCGCGCGCCCCGCAGCCCGCGCTGCATCACGTGGTGATGCGTCGTATAGATATCCGGGGCCCGAACGGGGCGGCCGATGGACGTCGTTGACCGCGGTGGAGTGGTGCCGAGGGCGAGATTTGAACTCGCACGGGGATTGCCCACTGGTACCTAAAACCAGCGCGTCTACCGGTTCCGCCACCTCGGCACAGGCACAGGCGCACGCCCGCGCTTGGCCACCTTACCGGGGCCCGCGCCCGCCGGTCAAGGCGCCGCGCACGCACTCATCGGGGCCATCCGATCGGGTACCGCGGCGGCACCGCTCACGGCATCTCCCGCCCGGCGGGTACCGGGCGATAGGGCGTGTCCCGATGGCGGTCGTGGTAGTGCATCCGATAGTCCACGAACCGGCGCACGTTGTCGAAGTGCAAAAAGGGATTGCCTTCCAATTGCTCGGCCAGGCTCGAGGTCGGGATATCCGCGTAGTTGTGCCCCGGGTGGATCACGGTCTCGCGCGGGAAATGTTCGGCGATACGCCGCAGGGTATCGAACATCCGCTCCGGGTCCCCGCCCGGCAGGTCGCAGCGCCCGCAGCCGAAGACGAACAACGTATCGCCGGTGATCAGCTGATCGCCCACCCGGTAGCAGGCCGAACCCGGCGTGTGCCCGGGCGTATGCAGGACCTCGATCGACGTGTCCCCCAACTCGATGACGTCGCCGCCGTGGTGCAGCGTCGGCAGGTCCAGGTGGCGTCCCCAGAACTGCGCCTCGGCCTTGAGCAGGTGCATCCGCGCATCCGACGCCTCGAGCACCTCGCGGATACCGTTCACGTGGTCGTGGTGGCTGTGGGTCAACAGGATATCGGTGATGCGCACCCCCTGCTCCCGCGCCAGATCGAGTACGCGCGGGACCTCCCACGCCGGATCCACGACCGCGGCACGCCCCGACGCGCGGTCCCGGACCAGGTAGACGAAGTTCTCCATCGGGCCGAGTTCCAGGGCGTGTATGGAAAACGGGGGTGCAGCGTTCATGATCGGGGTCCTCCGGATGCGGTGACATCCACCGCCGACACACGACTCAGCGGGCGGCGGACTTGCCCGCCGCCGGCACGATCGACGCCGAACGGATCACCACCGAGTGCACCGGTACGTCGCGCGGGAACGGTCCGCGCGCACCGATCGGAGACGCCGCGATGCGATCGACGACCTGCATGCCGTCGACCACGCGCCCGAACACCGTGTACCCGGCCCCGGCCGGGGTGTCGGAGCGCCGGTCGAGGAACCGGTTGTTGGCAAGATTGATATAGAACTGGCTGGTCGCCGAATTCGGGTCCGCAGTGCGCGCCATGGCGATCGTCCCGCGCAGGTTCTCCAACCCGTTACCGGCCTCGTTGGGAATCGGCGCATGGGTGGCCTTGAGCCGGAAATCCGCCGTGTATCCGCCGCCCTGGATGACGAAGCCGCGCACCACGCGGTGGAAGATCGTCCCCGTGTAGAAACCCTCGCGCACGTAGCGCAGGAAGTTCGCCACCGTCTTCGGCGCCTTGGCGGGATCGAGCTGCACCACGAAACGCCCGTCGCTGGTATCGAAGGCCACCCGTTCACCGTGCGAGGCGGCCACCGCCGCGCTGCAGCCGAGCAGCGCGGTGACAAGCGCCAGCACGCGAACCGCACGCCGGACACCCTGTTCGTTATATTTCATCTCTCATCTCCTCCGCGCCCGCGGACGCGTCTCACCAACGGTACTTGTCCCACAACTCCGGATGGGCCCAGTGCTCGGCGTTGAGCCAGTCCGGCGTCGCCTTGTAGTCATACAGATCGAATTCGTACAGGCACCTCGCCTCACCCGCCTCGAACCACGACCCCACCGGACGCAGTCCGTAGCCGCGCAATGCCGACTCGTCCCAGGCGTTCGCCCCGCCGCGCACCAGCACCAGCAGCCGCCGCGCATGCACGTCGCGCAGCCGCGCGAGCAACGCGGCCCCGGCCTGCGCCGGGAGGAGTTCCAGGACCCCGGCGACGAATGCGAGATCGTAGCGCCCGAGCCGCGCCAACCGCGCCGGGATGTCCTCGCCCTCGATCGGCTCCAAACGGCAGTCGCGATGGGCCTCGGCGTAACCCCCCAGACAACCCGATGCGACCGCACCCACGGCGAGCAACGTGCGCGGACAAACCGCCTCGGCGATGTGTAATACCGCGTCGCACAACTCGGACATGGCCCATCCCCGGTCGGCGCTCGGCCTTGACGCGACCGGGCGCCATTATAGCGCCATAGCGCCGGGTGCGATGCGGCGCTTCCCTCACCCATGCTCGGCCGGGCGCCTGTCGGGGCCTCTTCGATCCGCGAAGTCCGCATCATCGACCGCCGGCCGCGTGCGGTGCCGCACCGAGGAAGGACGGCAACCGGGGTCACCGATGTGTCATCCGAGCATCATCGCCGCGTCACCCGCGTCTGTTGTGCTGGATGCCCGTGATCCTTCACTGCGATCCGGCACGGGAGAAACCCCCATGAAAGTATCGATGCATGAGTGGTTGCGACGGCTCCGGCGCGCCGCGCCCGCGATGTCCGACGCCGACGGCGACCCCGTCGCGGAAGCGCTGCACGGCGATGTGGCCCTGATCGGCCGGGCCCGGGAACTGCGGCGCATCCAGGCCATCGCGGCCGGGCTGCCCGAGAGTTGGGAGAGCGCCCCGCTGCCGTTTCCCGAACCCGACTGAGCACAGGACTTGAAAACCGCGCAAATTGCGCTTTACTTGTAATGCCGATCGCGATCCGGCAAAAAATCGGAAGGAGTCTGAGACGACTTTCGAGCCGCCGACGCCCGCCTACCCGGCGGGCTTTTTTTTGGTTGGGGTTCGTGTGCGGCACAGGTTGCGGGAATCCCGATCTGCGCGCAGGACCGACCATGCCTCCGGATACCTCCCGTCCGCGCCCGCGATCGCGGGTGCGTGACGACACCGAACGGGGTAGGCTGGTCGCGCTCGGTGCGCGCGGCGAACCCCGCCGCGGGTATCGGTGCGTCCACCACGACGGCATCGGCCGTCCCCGGAGGAGGGTTCAACACGCCATGAAGAGCATCAGCCGAACGTTCCTGTCGGGCCTCGGCGCGACCATCCCCATCGTCATCACCGTCTACATCCTGTACTGGCTCGCATCCTCGGCCGAGGCCGTCCTGGGTGGGATGATCCGCGTCGTCCTGCCCTCCGGTGTGTATCGCCCGGGAATGGGCGTGGCCGTGGGCCTGTTGCTGATCTTCCTGGTCGGTCTGTTCCTCCAGGCGTGGATATTCCGGAGGGTCTTCTCTTGGGGGGAGGCGTTGCTGGAGCGTGTCCCACTGGTCAAGACGCTCTACGGCTCGGTGCGCGACCTGATGAACTTCTTCTCCGGCTCCAGCGCCGGGCGTTTCAACCAAGTGGTCTCGGTCGCCATCCCCAACAGCGAACTGCGCCTGATGGGCTTGGTCACCCGCGACCAAGTCACCGATGTCGACCCCGGCCTGGCGCCCGAAAACGCGGTCGCGGTCTATTTCCCGATGAGCTACCAGATCGGGGGCTACACCGTCTTCGTGCCACGCTCGGCCCTGACACCGGTGAACCTGTCCATCAACGCCGCGATGCGCTTCGCCGTCACGGCCGGGATGTCGGCGGCGACCGACGGCCACACCGCGGAGGACAACGGTCCCGGGTCGCGGGGCGGAGTACGTTAGCAAATTGCAAACGCCGCGGTTTCCGCCTATACCGCCTCTCCCGGCGTGAGCGGCAGGGCACCCAACCGGCGCAGCAGGGCATCGTAGCGCCCGACCAGCGTGCGCGCCGCCTCTTCCTCCTGCGCGCGCCCCCCCCCATCCAGCGAGGCGGTCAGTAAGCGCGCCGCCCGGGTGAGTGCCTCCTGCTCGGCCACGAGCGCCTGAAAGGCGGGATCGCGCCCGTAGCGATCCCGCCCCGACCCGGCCAACCAGCGACCGAACGGCGAGCGCCCGTCCGCCGTACGCAACCACGAGTAGTGGTTCGATGGATCGGCGGGCGTGCCGCGCGCCAGCGCATGCACGCCGCCCCAATCCTGCAACGCGAGCGCGAGCACCTCCGCGCGATCGAACAACGGCGTCAGCACACCCTCCTCGGCGTGCGCCCAGGGTGCCGGATCCCAGGCGCGCAGCCAAGCCTCGGCCTGCTCGGCGGGCATCGGTCGCGCGATCCGGTAGCCCTGGATCTTCGGACAGCCGAGGTGGCGCAGCAGCCCGGCCTGGGCATCACTCTCCACCCCCTCGGCGACCAGATCCAGACCGAGCAGCCGGGCGGTCATCACCACCCCGCCCACAATCGCCTCCTCGCGCCGCCCCTGCAACAAGCGGCTGGTGAAGGAGCTGTCGATCTTGATCCGGTCGACCGGCAGATCCTGCAGGTAGCTCAGCGAAGCGTAAGCGGTACCGAAGTCATCGAGCACCGTGCGCACGCCGCGCGCACGCGCCGCCTCGAGCGCCACGGCCGCCGCGCCGCGTTCCCCCAGGTAGGCGCTCTCGGTGATCTCGATCAACAGCCGATGCCTGATCTGTGCGTTATGATCCGCGAGCGCGCCGTCCAGGTCTTCCGAGAAGGCGGGGTCCGTGAGGTGGCTCGCGCCGATGTTGACCGCCACATCCACCACCAACCCGGCGTGCGACCAGGCCGCGATGCGCGAAAGCGCCTCCCTGAGCACAAATCGTCCCAGCTCGCGTAACAGCCGCGGGTCCTGCTCGACCTGCGGCAGGAAGGCCCCCGGCGCGCGCACGACGCCGTCCGGCGCGATCCAGCGCGCCAGCGCCTCCATCCCCCGCACCGCGCCCGTCGCCAGATTCAGCACCGGCTGGTAGTACAGGGTGAGCTCGCCGCGTTTGAGTGCCGGTTCGAACTCCCGGCGCACTCGCCGCGCCACATGCACCCGCTCCTCCAACTCGGGCTCGAAGCCGGCGCACTCGCCCGGCCCGCGCGCGCGCGCCGCCTCCAGGGCGAGTTCCGCGCGTCCCATCAGCGCCGCAGACCCATTCCAGTACTCCGGCCAGCAGGCCCATCCCGCCGTGCTCTCCACGCGCAGGTCCTCGCCGCCGCTCAGGCGCAACGGAGCGACCAGCGCCTCCTGGACCTCGTTCACCCGCCGTGCGACCTTGTCGGAGCCGACCCCCGGAAGCATCAGGAAGAACCGGTCACCGTCCCCGCGTGCGGCCAGCACCCCCGCCCGGGCGGTGGCTGCGACCTGCAACCGCATCGCCGCCACGCCCAGAATCTCGTCGCCGGCCGAGTGCCCGAGCGTCGCGTTGACCTCGCGCAGCCCCTCCAGATAGAACACCGCCAGCGCGCCGACCGCGTCGCCGCGTTGCGCCTCCTGCAACGCCCGCACCAGACGACGGCGGTTTACCAAGCCGGTCAGGGCATCGTGCTCGGCCGCATGCTCCAGACGCCGACGCTGCGCCGTATCCTCCAGCGAGAAACCGAGATCGAGCACCATCTCCTCCAGCAGCGCCCGCTCGGCCCGGTCTTCGAGCGCTACACGGCCCGAGTACAACCACAGCACCGCCGCGATGTCCGCCCCGCGCCGAATCGGCAACGCGAGCTGCGCCGCCCCACCCTTCCCGCGGTAACCGGCGCAATAGGTGCGCGCTGCGGCGCGTTGCGTGCGCCCTGTGATCACCGCCTTGCGCGCGAGCGCCCCGGCGGGATCGACGGCGGCCTCGGCCTCCACGGAGCCGAACCGCGTCACCCAGCGGACCACCGGATCGTCCACCCCACCCTCCACCCAGCCGATGCACACCGCACACGCGCCGGCCCGCTCCACGAGCAACCGGCAGGTCGTCGCGAACAACTCCTCCGGCTGCGGGTGGCGCACGATGAGCTGATTGGTATCGCTGAGTGCCGCGTACAGGTCGCGCACACGCCGCACACGCGCCTGCTCGGCCGCCACCGCCGCCGCCGCACGCGCCGTATGGCGCGCGAAGCCGCGTAACACGCCCTCGGCCGCGAGCGCGGCGGATAGCAGGAACAGCGCCCCCGGCCAGACGATTCTCCACCACTGCGCGCGCATCGAGGCACCCGTGGCACCCACCCCGAATGCCACCGCCGCACCCGGCACCGCGCGCCAAGCCAGCACCCGCATCGCCGAGGGACCGGCGTCGGGTGTCGATCCACCCGCGGGCGGCCACACCCTCACCACCGCCCCATGCGGGCCGCGCAGATAGAGCCGATCCGTCGCGCGGACCGGAAACTGCGACCACAGCGGGGCGAGCGCCGCCAGCGACTGCGCCCCGTAGAGCGTATCCCCGCCTACCGCACGCATCAGCCACAGGCGGCTCTCCCCGACCCCGTACGCCGCTCGGCGCGTACGTTCCAACCCCGCCACGCATGCGGACCCCACGGCGCAGCGCGCCGCAAGCACCGCCCGCGGCGGCTGCGGCCCGAACACCCGGCGCCACCGTCCGTCCGCGCCGCGCACCGACAGCGCCACCCACCCCGGATGCGTCGCGCGAAACGCCGCCACCGCCACGGCACCGGCCCGAACCGCGGCGCCCGCCCGGGCGAGCCCGGGTCCCCACCGTTCCAGGGCCATCCCCGCCCCTCCCACGGTGAGATCCGCGAGGTGTCCGACATGCACGCTGCGCCCGCGCACAATATCGCGCCATGTATGCAACCCGGAGTAGAGCGCAAACGCCGCCAGCAGCACATACACCAGCACGCGCCCCTCCCACGGCGCCCGCCTCCCCGCGACGGGGGGCGGCTCGGACTCGCCGGCGCCCCTTTTGCTCACGTGCGCCTCGCCCCCTCCCCCAGACGGAACCGCCCGGTGTGCTCCGTCAACTGCTCCGAGAGCGCTTGCAGCCGCTCGCTCCAAGCGCGCACCTCGCGCGCCGCCTCCTCGCTGTCGCGCCCCCCCTCGGCGATCGCCACTACGTTTCGGTCGATCTCCGCCGCCACCGCACTCTGCTCCTCCGCCGCACTGGCAATCTGCGCCGCCATGTCCGAAACCGTCCCCACCGCACCGCTGATCTGCGCCAGCGCCTCGGCGCTCCGCTCCACCTGTCCCTCCCCGGTCCCCGCCGCCGCGTCCGCACCCTGTATCACCGCCACCGCCTCCCCCGCTCCTCCCTGAATGCGCTCCACGACCTCGCGAATCCGCTCGGTCGACTGGCGCGTCTGCTTCGAGAGCGAACGCACCTCATCGGCCACTACCGCGAACCCCCTCCCGTGCTCCCCCGCACGCGCCGCCTCGATCGCCGCGTTCAGCGCCAGCAGATTCGTCTGCTCCGCCAGCCCCGCAATGATCTCCAACACCCCACCGATCTCCCCAGCCCCGGCCTGCAACCGACCCATCACCTCTCCACCCACGCGCAGCTTCTCCACCAGCGCCCCGACCCCACCCATCGCCTCGCTCGCCAGCAGCGCCCCCGACCCCGCCAAATCCTTGCCCTGACGCGCCGCCTCCGCCGCCGTCTGCGTATTGCGCGCCACCTCCTGCACCGAAACCGCCATCTCGTTCATCGCCGTGGCGACTTGGTCGGTCTGCAGCCGCTGCCCCGAAATCGCCTCCAGCGCCCGCGCCGCCGTCTCCCCCAACCGCCCCGCCCCCTCGCCCAGCTCCGCCGCGCTCGCCGCCAACCCCCCGATCAGTGTCCCAAACCCGACCCGCAGGCTCTCGGCCGCCTGCGCCACCGCGCCAAATTCATCCTCCCCGCTCACTCGCACCGCCTCGCTGAAATCTCCACCCGCCAGCCGCTCCAGGTCCTCCACCAGCGCCCGCGCCGGCCCCACGATCCCCCGTCGTGAAAGCACGATAAACAACCCGAACGCCAGCACCACCGACCCCCCCATCAGGGCAAGCGCCATCTCCAAGTTCCCGCGGGCCTGCGCAATCGCCCGGTCCATTCGCACGGCCAGTTCCTGCGCGTCAAGCCGATGCACCGCACCCGTCCTTTCCAGCGCCGCTTCCCGATGCATGGCGGCCCCGACCTGGTGCAGATCGGCGTCCACCCACCACAGACCGGTCAGCGCACTCGCCAGCAGCAGGACCGTGCCCCCGCCGGTAATGAATAGAAGCTTGCGAAACAGACTTTTTCGAAACCAACGCATCACGGATACCTCCAGGGCAGTAAACGATGCCGACAGCACGCGGCTGCCGCTTTATCGGCCGCACGGACTGGATTCTTGATGCGATAGATCAATTCGAAACAACGAATCGCCCGCACATCCGCCCATCCGGAATCAGTCCGAATCCAATGGCTGCGGGAACGGAATCGAGGAAACAAGACCGGCGTGGTTACGGCAACAGGCGGTGAATCACGCGCACCAGTCGACGCGTACCGCGGCTGAAGAGCCGCTTGCCGAGTCCGGAATTCACGGCGCGCCGATGCACTTGGGCCAGTGTCGGGTAGGCATGAATGGTGGCACTGATCGCGCCGAGCCGCACGCCGGCGGTCATCGCCAGCGCCAGTTCGTGGAGGAGTTCGCCGCCGCGGGGTCCGAGGACGGATGCTCCCAACAAGCGGCCGCGGTGAGCGACGAGCTTCACCAGTCCGGCGCACTCGCGCTCGGTGATCGCGCGATCGACGTCGCGGAACGGGAAGCGCAACACGTCGGGGGCGATACCGCGTTCGCGCGCCTGCGCCTCGGTCATCCCGACGTGGGCCAGTTCGGGGTCGGTGAACGTAACCCGAGGCACGACGCGGTAGTCGACCCGCTTGGGAAAGCGGAACACCGCATTCGCGATCACGATGCCGGCCTGGTATTCGGCCATGTGAGTAAAGGCGTAGGGTCCGCACACATCGCCGCATGCGTAGATGTGATGCTGCGAAGTACGCAGGCGCCGGTCCACCTCGACACCCCGCGCGCCGTGGCGAACCCCCGCCGCATCCAGACCGAGCCCGGCGACGTTCGGACTCCTGCCCACCGCCACCAGCAGCGCGTCCGCCTCGAGCGCGAGCCCGCCGGAACACTCGACGATCGTCGTCTCCCCCGATCGGCGCACGCGCCGCACCTCGGTCGAGACGCGCACATCGACCCCTTCCGCGGCGAGATGGGCCAACAGGGCATCGGTGATCTCCGGATCCTCGTGGGGCAGCGGGCGGGGCAGGCGCTCGACCACCACCACGCGACTGCCCAGGCGCGCGAACGCCTGGCCCAACTCCAGACCGATGGGGCCGGCGCCGAGCACGACGAGCCGGCGCGGGAGCGTGCGTAACGAGAACACGTCGAGGTTCGTAAGAAAGCCGGCCTCGCGCAATCCCTCGATGGGCGGCACGAACGGACCCGATCCCGTGGCGAGGACGAAGCGCCGCGCGCGAATCCTTCGATCCCCGACGCGCACCTCGCGGGGCGACAGGAACTCGGCGGGTTCGCCCAGCAGTACCTCGCAACCGTAGCCGCGGAAGCGCTCCGGGTCGTCGTGGTGCTGGATCTCCTCGATCACGGCGCGCACGTGCGCGCTGACCCGCGCCATGTCCACCTGCGGCGCGACCGCGGGCAGGCCGAAGTCGGCGGCGCGGCGCATGAGTGACGCGACCTCGGCGGTGCGGATCAACGCCTTGCTGGGCACGCAGCCGTGGTGCAGGCAGTCGCCCCCGAGGCGCTGCGAGCGCTCGACCAGCGTCACTGCGAGACCGAGCTGCGCGGCGACGCTCGCGACCACCAGCCCGCCCGCCCCGCCGCCGATGATGACGAGATCGCGCGCGCTCATCGCCCGTCGGTCCCCGTCTGCGGCACGAACCGGATCACGCGGCGGTACACGGTGTAGGCGAGCGGCGTCTTCGGCCGGTAGCCGTCGCGCCTCGCGTAGGCGGCGGGCGCGAGATGATAACGCACCCGGACCTCCAGTTCCGCCGGACGCGGGGTGCCGTGCATGGAAAAACCGAAACGGTAGGTGCGCGGCTTCCGATACGCCAGGCGCGTATCCCACAGATCGATGATGAACGGGCGCCACAGCACGGTACGCTCGAGGGTCTCGCTCCGGGTGCGCAACACCGTGCCGCGCGCGTCCAGGAGCCGCCACTCGACGCTCAGATAGCGGTTCGGGACGCCGGTCGGCACATAGTGCAGGGCGCCCACGTTCGTGAGGGTGATCGCGTACTCGCGATGCCCGGCGCGGGCCGCGAGCGCCCGCACGCGGATCGCCAGCGCCTTGCGCACCGCCTCCGGGTCGTGGCCGCCGCGCCAGAGGTGGCGGCGCGAGGCGCGGGGCGGCCCCCACGGCACCAGGGGGCGGGTCACCGCCGGCATGTGGCACTGGACGCAACCCAGTTCAGACACACGGTGCACGACGTACTCGCCGCTACGCCCGTGCCAGCGGCCTTTGGCGGAGGCGATCTCGGCGGCGGTGCCGCACGGCGGGAGGCGGTAGAAGGTGTCCCAGCGTTTACCCGGGACCACGTGACAACGCACGCACAGATCGTTGGGGTCGGAGAACTTCGCCACCGGGTGCGGCGCCCGGATCTGTGTCGGTCCGTACGGGCCGAGGATCTTCCCGTCGCGCAGGTGGCAGGCCGCGCACGTGACGCCTTGGCGCTGCAGCGCCGGATCGAAGCGCGGATTCGGTTTGAGGATCGGATCCCACTTGTCGCCGCCGTGGAAACCCAGTACGAGTTGGGGCTGTTGTCGGTCGAGGGGCGTGTGGCAGTTGCGGCAGATCTGCTCGCGGCCTTCGTGGCGCCAGTCGGCCCGGAAATAGGGGTCGGTCCAGGCGTGAGCGTGTATCGTGGTCTTCCACTCCCGGTAATTCGCCTGATGGCAGGCGCCGCACTGGCGGGCACTGAGGGTCCCGAGCGCCGCCGGGGCCGAAGTGGTCGGGATCGGGCGCTCGAAGCGCTTGCCGATGACGAAGATCTGCAGCGGCCGGAGCATGCGCCACGCGAGAAACGCGACCAGCACCGCGAGCACGACGCCGATCACCAGCGTACGGGGACGGATACGCATCATCGCCGGTCTACCTCGCCATCGCCGCCTGCGGCCCGGTCAAGAACCGCGCGAGCCGCTGCGCCGCGCGCCACGGCCAAGCCGGCACGGGCCCAGGCCGTCATCCCGCCCTCGACCACCTGCACGTCCGCGAAACCCTGCCCGGCGAGCAGCCGCTCGGCCCGGGCCGAGCGTTTGTCGGTGCGGCAGACCACGGCGATCGGCGTTTCCAGGAACTCACCCAACTCCGTAATACGCTGCGGCAGCTCTTCGAGCGGGAGGTTGCGCGCACCCGGGATGTGGCCCGAGTCGCCAACGTAGTCCGCCTCCGTGCGCACGTCCAGCACCAGCACCTGGTCACCGGCGGCCAGTCGGGCCTTGAGCGCCGGTACGGAGAGCATCGGGCGTTTACGCAAGCGCCCGATCAGGCGCGGGAGAAAGGCGACGAGCGCCAGCAGAGCGAGCGCCAGCAGGGCCTTGCGGACCAGGCCCGCCCCTCCGGTGAGCGCCTCGCGCCCCGCGTAGCCGAGGTATGTATACGCCACGGCCCCCGGGAGCATGAACAGGTAGGACGCCAATACATAGGTGCCGAGCCGGATGCGGGTAAGGCCGAGCGCGTAGTTCAGCAGATTGAACGGGAACAATGGCACCAAGCGGACGAACGCCACGAAGCGCCAGCCCTCGGCCTCCACGCCGCGATTGAGCCGCTGCAGGCGGGCGCCGGCCTTGCGCTCGACCCACGCGGCACCCAGATAGCGTGCCGCCAGGAACGCCAGGGTCGCGCCGAGCGTGGCACCGGTAAGGTTGTAGACGGTACCCAGGACCGGACCGAACAGCGCCCCGCCGGCCAGGGTCAGCGCCGAACCGGGCAGGAACAGCACCGTGCCCAGGGCGTAGACGGCCATGAACAACAGCGGCGCGCCGGCCCCGGCGCCGCGGATCCAGCCCTCCAGCGACGCGACGTCGAACCGACCGCGGTAGGCGATGGCCACGGCGATTCCCGCGCCCAGGGCGATCCACAACAGCGCGCGCAGGATCCGGCCCGCCTTCACTTCGCGTCCCCCCACGCGCAGCGATCGATGATGAAGCCGTTCATGCAGGCACCTCCGAGACTTCGATGGGGATAGATACGGGCGCGGGCATTGACCCCCCGCCTTGATTATTTTAATATTCAAGCGTTCAATTGAACATAATATTCCAGGAAACCCCAGCCATGTCAACCACCGGCCTCAAACACCGTCTGTTTTCAGAACTGGCTCGCGTCGCCAAGGCCCTGTCCAACGGCAATCGATTGGAATTGCTGGAATTCCTGGCCCAGAGCCCCCGCAGCGTGGAGGCCCTCGCTACGCTCACGGGGCTGTCCATGGCCAATACCTCCCAGCATCTGCAGCAGTTGCGCCAGGCCGGACTGGTCCAGGGCCGGCGGGAGGGCCAGCACGTCTACTATCGGCTCGCCGGCGACGACGTGGTCGGGCTGCTCACCGCCCTGCGCGCCGTCGCCGGGCGGCACGTAGCGGAGGTGGATCGGCTGGTGGAGACCTACCTGAGCGTACGCGACCGACTGGAACCGGTACCCCGCGAGGAACTGCTGGAGCGGGCGCGCCAGGGACTCGTCACCGTGCTCGACGTGCGCCCGCCCGAGGAATACGCCGCCGGGCACCTTCCGGGTGCGCGCAACGTCCCGCTCGACGCGCTGGAGGCCCATCTCGCGCGCCTCGATCCGGGCCAGGAAGTCGTCGCCTATTGCCGCGGACCGCATTGCGTACTGGCCTACGAGGCGGTCGCCCGGCTGCGGGGGCGGGGCTTCCGCGCCCGCCGCCTGCAGGACGGGTTTCCCGAGTGGCGCGCCGCGGGCCTGCCCGTGGAGTGACCGCGAACCGGTCAGCGCATACCCGACTCGAGGGCGTGCCCCGCCGCATCGAACCAGTGCAATCGCGCCGGATCGAGTGCGAGGGTGACACGATCGCCCGGTGCGACCGGACGATCGACCGGCAGACGCACCGCCATGCGTCGCACGCCCGGCCCCGCGACCTCGGGATATTCCGGGTCGATGAGCGGCGCCGGCGCATCGAATAACACCACCTGTTCCGGGCCCAAACGCTCGACCGCCGCCGCGCGCACCTCGATCCGCGGCAGTTCCGGTCGCTGCTCGGTGTAGCAAAACGCCTCCGGGCGCAGGCCGGCGAAGGCGGGAAGCGCCGAGGCCCGCGGCGGGGCAAGGCGCACGGTCCCGAGGCGCAACCTCGGCCCCACCCCTTCCTCCACCCACTCGGCGCGGAACAGGTTCATGGGCGGCGCGCCCAGAAACCCGGCGACGAACAGGTTGACGGGGCGTTCATAGAGGAGCACCGGCGGGCCCACCTGTTGCAGGGTCCCGGCGCGCAGCACCGCCACGCGGTGCCCCAGGCTCATGGCCTCCACCTGATCGTGGGTGACATACAGGGTCGTGGTCCCGAGACGGCGCTGCAGCTCGGCGATCTCGCCGCGCACCTGCATGCGCAGCCGTGCGTCGAGGTTGGAGAGCGGCTCGTCCATCAGGAACACCGATGGCTCGCGCACCATGGCGCGGCCCATGGCCACGCGCTGGCGCTGCCCGCCCGAGAGTTCCGCCGGGCGCCGGTCGAGCAGCGCGCCGAGCCCCAGGGCGCGCGCCGCCTCGTCCACCCGACGTTCGATCTCCGCGCGCCGCAATCGGCGCATGCGCAGCGGGAAGGCAAGATTGCCGCGCACGCTCATGTGCGGATACAGCGCGTAGTTCTGGAACACCATGGCGACGTTGCGACGTTGCGGGGGTCGGTCGTTGACGCGCTCGCCGCCGATGCGGATCTCGCCCGCGCCCGGCGCCTCCAACCCCGCGACCAGACGCAACAGCGACGACTTTCCGCAGCCCGAGGGACCGAGCAGCGCCATGAACTCGCCGTCGTCCACCGCCAGCGACAGGTCG
>VAPM010085648.1_pt1 | contig 16150 bp, 10 predicted proteins | sample 3395091 | NCBI WGS metagenome assembly VAPM01 (sample SAMN08290445, study PRJNA428436) | hydrothermal vent metagenome | isolation source: Deep-sea hydrothermal vent chimney 3 | place: Pacific Ocean: Juan De Fuca Ridge | reverse complement strand
ATATCAAAAAATTGACGAAAGGCAATCTGATCATCCTGATTAGCTATTTTATGGATGATGGTCTTGATTTCACTTTCGCTTTGGCTATGCATTATATTTTTAATGTTTCACTCAAAAATAAATCCCAAATATCACGGAATAATATCTAAAAATGCAAATATGAAATAGTAAATTATAAAATCTATCTTTTCTTCTGATTTCGAAGCGATATATACTCATCCGAAATCTAAACTATATTCCCATCTTTTTTAATTCCCCAATTATCATTTCTCAACTATCAATGTTTACCGTCAACTCCAAAAACTTCGTTTCGAACAATTGTGAAATTTATTCATTTTTATATTTCTAAATGTCTGACAATTGCGATTACTGTCTACGCATTCCTACCTCACCGGTAGGGCAGGTACCATGGTAAAACATTACTTTTCTGTTTGGACGATATTTATTGAGTCTTTAAATTGAACTTGAAGCTGGTTTAGCTGTATAGTCAAACTGTCAGTAATCTCCTTATATTGTGGATCGTCTATTAAATTATGCATCTCAATCGGGTCTTCCTGAAGATCGTATAATTCCCATTGATCTGAATCATTATAGAAATGGATAAGTTTATATCTATCTGTCCTGATACCATAATGGCTATCGACCCCCCACCCTTTTTCAAAAAAATGATAATATATGGCTGTGCGCCAATCCTCATTAATTGAGTTAGCAAAAATTGATTTCATGGATTTTCCCTGCATTTCTTTTGGGATAGCAACGCCAGCTACATCGAGTAAGGAGGGGGCAATATCCAGGTTCTGGACAAGGTGATTGGAGCTGATTCCGGGTTGAATTAAATTCGGGTATCGAACAATCAAAGGTGTGCGCAGAGATTCCTCGTACATATATCTTTTGTCAAATAACCCATGTTCGCCAAGAAAAAATCCTTGATCTGAAGTGTAAATAACAATCGTATTTTCCGAAAGCCCTGTTTTATCAAGATATTCTAATATTTGCCCAACACTTTCATCCACCGAAATTATGCATCTTAAATAATCTTCAAGGTAACGCTGCAATTTCCATTCATTAATATTTGATCCGGTTTTGTATGCGTTTTTAATTTTTTCAATTTCAGCTGTATAACCCTTTTCCCATGCCAACTTCTGTTCATCAGTCAAACGGTTCATCTTTCTATTAAAATTAATTTTTGCTCTATGATTTACTTCAGCAACGGGACAGGTGTCACACGGAATCTTGAGATCAAAGGTGTAATCCATGTGCTCTTTCACTGTTAATTTTTGCTTTTTCAAACTTTCACGACCATTGTAATCATCGTTATAGGTCGTTGGTACAGGGAAAATTGTGTCATCAAATTTGTCTAAATATTTAAGTGCCGGCATCCAGTTGCGATGTGGAGCTTTGTGCTGTACCATTAGACAAAAAGGTTTTTCCTTATTGCGATCATCCAACCAATTCATAGCCAGATCGGTAATTATATCGGTTACATATCCTTGATGGTTTGTTGTGTCGCCCATTTTGATGAAATTGGGATTATAATATTCTCCCTGGCCTGGCAATATATTCCAGTAATCAAATCCTGTTGGTTTGGTCTTTAAATGCCACTTTCCAACCAGAGCTGTTTGGTAACCATTCTTTTTAAGGAGCTTTGGAAATGTAACTTGCGACCCATCAAACCGATCATAGTTTGTCTTTATTCCATTAATGTGAGAATATTTGCCTGTAAGGATCACCGCTCTGCTTGGTGCACAAATTGAATTTGTAACAAAAGCATTTTGAAATATTATTCCCTCATCAGAAAGTCGATCAATATTTGGTGTCTCGATTAATCCTTTATGATATGCGCTGATTGCCTTATTTGCATGATCATCGGACATGATAAAAAGGATGTTTGGTCGTTGACTATTCCCTCCATCCTTATTTCCATGTTGTTTGCATCCAACAAAAAAGATTGAAAAAATAAAAATTATACCTATATGAAAAAAGTGTTTCAATACCGGGTCAGATTTGATCTTTTGAGTCATGAGTAAAGATTAATGTGAAATGAAGTTAATTCCCACAGGTTGTATATAAAAAACTTGAATTACAACTTCGCTGTAAGTTTAATAATTTACTTTTAAAATCAATTAGTTCCATTTAAAAAATCCAGGCATTTGTTGAATCATGATTCAAATCCTGAAACACCAAGTGGTGCACTTTTCCTGACCAGTACGCTTAATAAAGTTGCCATCTAAATTATTTATAATGTTGCTATTTTCATCTAAGATACTCCATAAAAATATCATGATATATCGAAAAATTTAAAGTAAAAAATCACACTTTTCACTCTGCAAACAGGTGTTTATTTTTAGTCGAATTTACTGACAGCAGGCTTTGGAACATTAGAAATAAACGATTAAATTTGTAAATATTCTTCCTTATAAAGGAGCAAATACCTATTATTTTTTCCTGCTTTATGAAGATAAAATTAAGGCAGTAAAGGTTACGCTCAGAATTCGAGCTATCTATGATTTTTTTGTTATATCGTCTACAATTGCGGAGTTGATGCATGAGCATATTAAAAAATTGTATCAGGAAGTGGGAAGCACAACTTCATAAAATAAAATTATCATTATTACCAGAAATAAATATGAATTATTGTCATCAAAAAATCGCTTTGTTCATTTTCGGTTTATTAGTTATAAGTTGTCAGGAAAAGACTAATATATCTACAGAAGAAATTTTAAGCACATTCCAAATCGAGGAAGGGTTCCAAATTGAACTTGTGGCATCGGAACCACTAATTTCCGATCCGGTCGCTATGGCAATAGATGAAAATGGCAGAATGTATGTCTTGGAAATGCATGGTTATCCGATTGATGTAGAAGGAAGCAGTGTAGTGAAAATATTGAAAGACACTGACGGTGACGGCATCATGGATGAAAGTAAAATTTTCCATAAAGGTTTGATCGTTCCAACAGGGATAATGCTTTGGAAAAAAGGAATATTAGTTACGGACCCGCCAAATGTTTTGTACCTGGAAGATAGTGATGGTGATGATGTAGCCGATAAAATAGAAATTATTCTTTCCGGATATGCTTTATCAAATCCTCAACACAATGTTAATAACCCAATTTACGGATTGGATAATTGGATATATTTGGCCGATGATGGTACTATTAATTCAAAAGATTATGGTGATATATTTGGTGATAAAGGAGAAGAAGTTCATTTCCCCAGGCATCCCGATGCGCCTAAACTTCCCAGAAATGCGAATGGTTTGAATACAAGGTTTAATCCTGATAATCTAAGTCTTGAAATGCTTTCGAGCAAATCGCAATTCGGACATACTTTTGATCAATGGGGACATCATTTCGTGACAAGCAATGGCGCTCATCTATTCCATGAAGTAATGGGAGCTAATTATCTATTGCGCAATCAAAACTTAGTGATGTCATCAACCCGGCAATACGTTCCGGATTATGGAATTGGCTTTGAAATTTTTCCTATTACCGAAAACCCTGAGCATCAGCTTTTAACAGATGTTGGAGCAATTACCTCATCTTGTGGTGTCACATGGTATTTAGGAGATCTTTTTCCCAAGATATATCAATCTGTAACTTTTATAGCTGAACCAACCCACAACCTAGTACACACAGACATAGTCTATGACAAAGGCGCAACTTTTGGGTCAAAGAATCAATTTAAGAATAGAGAATTCCTTGCCTCTACCGATGGTTGGTTTCGTCCTGTTAATTTTTACAATGGCCCTTTTGGAGAGTTATATATGGTAGATTTTTATCGTAAAATAATAGAACATCCAGAATGGTTGTCAGAAGAAGTGATTAACTCTGGGGATTTGACAGCAGGAAGTGATCAAGGTAGAATCTATCGAATTGTATATAAAGGCTATAAATATGGAGATAAAGCAAATAATGAAAAAATATCGCTTTCTGACCTTGCTGATGAGGAATTAATAGCAAAATTAAAAAATCAAAATATTTGGTGGCGTAGAAATACCCAGCGCCTTATAGTTGACAGGCAGCAAAAAACTATCGTTCCGCCGTTGAAAAATTTTATAAATGAAACGAACTCTTCTGTTGGGCTTATTCATGGTTTGTGGACATTAGAAGGTCTCCACGAATTTGACAAAAGTCTCTTGTTGACAGCCCTTGAACATCCGGAGGGGGGAGTTAGAGAAAATGCTATAAAGATTGCCGAACTTCATAGAGACGAATTTGTGGAGCTTGAGGATATATTAATCTCAATGGCCAACGACCCAGACCCTAAAGTCCGGTTTCAGATATTATGCACCTTAGGTTATTACGAATCTGATAAATCGCAAAAGGCAAGAGAACAATTATTATTTACTGACATTGAAGACACCTGGACACAAGTCGCAGCTTTGTCTGCATCTTATCAAGATGAACTATCTCTTATTAAGGAAGCTTCTATTGCCATTGGTATGAAATCTACTAAAGAGATGAAATCTTTTTTCAAAAACCTTGGAAAGACAATTGGCAAACAGGGCAATGCCATAATGATAAATAAGTTTTTCGAAATAGTTTTGGCCAATCAAGCGAGTCAAAATAGTTGGTGGCAAGCAGCATCGATAGGTGGCCTATCACAAACTATAGATAATGACCTTGAATATTCAATAAATAAATCAGCCATAAATTCCCTTGAAGGTTTATTCACAGAGCATACTGATCCGGATTTGCGATCTAAAAGTCTTGAGTTTCTTAATACTATGGGCCATTTTAAAAATAATAAGACGCTCGCTAATAAAGCACATTCTATTGCCTTTGATAAAAAATTTAGTCCTGATTTTAGATCTGATGCAGTTAAGGTAATTTCCTGGTCCAGTGCGGAGGATAATTTATCGCTATTTCAAAAGCTATTGAATTTTAATGAGCCTGTTCAAATTCAAAAAACAGCCATTTGGGCATTAGGAAAAACAAAGGGCGTCGCTTCATGCTCCCTTATTTTAGAACTATGGAAAACATTTGCTCCAGAAGTAAAAGTTGAAGCCATAAAAGTATTTATGGTAAGCGATGAAAGAAAGGAGTTATTACTTGAGGCTATTCAGTCTTCCAAAATCCAGCAATCATCTATTGGTTGGTCAGCATCTGTCCAATTGCTAAACAGCAAAAACGATAGCATTAGGAAGTTTGCCAGATCAATTTTGCAAGGAAATCAAACATCTGCCGACGCTGTGTGGCTTGACTATCAGGCTGTTCTTTCTTTGAAGGGAGATATTAATAATGGGCAAGATGTATTCAAACAATCATGTGCCGTGTGTCACCAAATTAGCGGCATGAATGGCACCAACTATGGGCCTGATCTTGCAGAGGTTCGTAATCGCAATAAAGCCGGAATATTGGTTGATGTAATCAAACCTAACAAATCCATCGCAGACGGGTTCGAATTATGGATGATTAAAGAAAAGAACAACGACCTTCAATCCGGAATAATTTCACAAGAGGGTGTAAATTCCATAACATTAAGAAATATTCTGGGTGAGGAAAATGTAATCCTTAGAGCCGATATTGAGAGCATTTCCGCATCTGAATATTCGGCCATGCCAGAAAGTTTGCATACTCAAATAAATCATCAGGATATGGCAGATTTACTCGAATATTTAAAAAATTAGTAAAAGGTTTACTCTATGTGAAATACAGTAGGTCATTATCTTTGCCACAGATTCACAGATTAAAACATGTTGATAATTAAGGTTTGCTTATGCTCTCGTTCTTAGGAATATGGACACGCATTCTACCTTGAAGGTAGGTGACAACTGCTTCAGTAAGATCCCCGGCAGCTTGAGGTGTAAAGGGGGAGACCTGTGGTTCATATCCCTTGTGCTGGTATTCAGATTCTGCCAGTAAATATCCTAACCAACCATTGGTATAACCGAAATAAAAAGTATAAGGAAAAGGGGAACGGTCACGTATTTCATTGGATACCTCACAAAACAATTCCAGGGGCGCACTCCAAATCGCAATATCCTCGTTTATTTTCAGGAAGCTAATAGGAAGTCGCACCATATTTACTCCAACATTAGTTGTTCGGGTGTATTTACCATGGTCGGGAGGCCATGACAGACCTTCCTTTCTGGGAGTTTCTACGGTCAATGACCCTAAACTAAGATTTACTTCATTGGTTGTTGCTGATATTTTTCGGTTTGCATCCAGGATTTTATCTCCAAGTAGGACACGAAATTGTCCTAAATGCCCTGCCTTAGCACTAGGATAAACACTGTAAATTGGAGCAAGATTACCCGCAGCACCATTGATAAAGAGTAATGGAACACCTGTTTTTTGCTCTACATATTCTGAAACGACTCCCTGAACATCACCACTTATATCCAAATTTCGCCCTCCAATTACTGTTCCGTGAATTGGATAGTTAGCGATCAATACCATTGGCGTTCCGTCTTCATTTTCTATCCGCAACAGCCCGATTCTTCGGTCAACAGGTCCATCAGGATTCATTCCTAAAGTCGCAATTCCATCAACGTCTTTAGCACGTCGGTTGATGTTTGCTTGCGAAAAGCCCCATCCAACCCCAAGTCTTGCAGAAGATAGTTGCTGCTGCGCTTCCCTTATTCCGTCAATTAATTTTTGTACAACAAAATCGGTATACTCAACATCATTTTCGTGTTGATAACGGTTACCTAAATATATTTTAGCCATTCCAGAATTGCCGACCTCTGGAGCAGAATGTGTATGAGTCGTTGTCCACCACAGATTCATCGGGTCGATTCCAAGTTTGTTCTTCAATTGTTCTGCTACACGATCATACTCGGTGTTAGAAATATAGCAAATATCTGTGGACACAAGAAAAAATTGAGTTGTACCATCATCCAGAGCTACTATACGATGGTAAATGCGGTCATGAATTCCAGTTGATTTTCTTGTGCCATAACCAAGCAAATATTGAGAATTGTCGGGAGTGATATCAACCTTAATTACGGATGCACGAAAGTTTTTAATGCTTTTGGTGGCAGAAGTATCAGTTTGCTGACCGTATGATAAATTACAAAAAAATAAAAAAATAAAAATTATATTGAGTCTATTTATTGGCCTACTTTTGGCTTGAAAATTTGAGGCAGGTGATTTTAGGTTAAATCTCATAATACATAAGTTTATTTACTTGGAGAAAATAAAATTTTGGTTCTATCTGTTTTTTCAAACTGAGTTATAAAGTTTATTTTGTACATATTCATTTGGTTATTTGTGCTTCCCTTGTCTTAGCCAAGCAGCATATCCATAGAACCAAATTTATAAATGATGATGCAATAAATCCAATATACATCATTAATTGAAAGGGTAAATCAGCAGCGAAAAATAATTTACTCATCTATTATCGTATCATGCAAGAAATATTTTTCATAATGCTTAAAAAAGCATACTTTTTGACGAAATATCAAGAGATGCTTAACCAGATAGATATCAAATGGTTTTGCCATAACTAAATGAAAAAATGCAAGAAGTAAAAATAGGAATGTTAACCGTAATCGGAATATTGATTTCATATGTAGTGTGCGGCCAGAATTTAACACAACAAGTCAGAGGAAGGGTTGTTGATGCCATAACAGGTCAGCCATTGATTGGAGCAAATGTGATAGTTGGTGAAGAATCCGATACTTTGGCAGGTGGTGTCACAGATCTGGAAGGAAGATTTCTCATTGATCAAGTTGTAATTGGCCGATATAATATAATTGTTTCTTTTACCGGATACCGAACAGAGAAAATACCGGAAGTTTTAGTCCAGGCATCGAAAGCTCCTGAGTTGAATATTTCATTGTCGCCAAGTATTGAGGAGATGGAAGGACTTGTGGTTAACTCACAAATGGATCCTTTGACTATCGAGGGTATTGGTACGCGAACCATAACCCCTGAGCAAACGCTGCGTTATGCATCCACTTATTTTGATGTTGCCAGATTGACCACGGCTTATCCTGGTGTTTCATTATATAATGATCAGGGAAATAATATTATCAGCCGCGGGCATTCGCCAAATGACATACAATGGAAACTGGAAGGCGTAGAAATTGTGAATCCTAATCATCTGTCCAATGCCGGAACGCTCAGTGACAGGCCCACTCAAAGTGGAGGAGGAGTAAATATTTTAAGCACCCAAATGCTAACGAATTCAAAATTTATAAACGGGGGTATGTCCGCTGATTATGGCAATGGGCTTTCAGGATATTACGATATGTATTTAAGAAAGGGAAATACGGAAAAATATGAATTTGTTGTGCAAGCCAGCCTTATAGGGCTGGATCTGGCAGCGGAAGGTCCTTTGAAGAAAGAAAGCAATAACACCTATCTAATAAATTATCGGTACTCTTTTGTCGGCCTACTTACCGCCATGGGCATTGATTTTGGAGGTGAATCAATCTCATTTCAAGACTTGGCCTTTAATATGTCATTTGATGACACCAAGTTGGGAAATTGGGAATTTTTTGGCATAGGAGGAACAAGCAAAAATGAATTTATTACAGAAAGAGATGCTACGCTCTGGGAAAAAAACAAACACCAATACGACATCTTCTATAAATCTAAAATGGGAGCAATCGGATTTACCAACCTTTTGCCATTAGGTAAAAATTCGGCGCTGAAAACCTCAGGTACTTATTCTGCCCTTGAAAATACCAGGACTAGTTATAAGGTTGACCCCAACGATTTCAGTGAGACTTTGGCTAGTGATGATGTGAGTAACAAGGGGATGCTTTCTATCAATTCAAAGGTGTCAATAAAGACCGGTCAGAAATCGTTTCTAAATACAGGCATCCAATTTAGCCAGATGAATTTTAATCTCTTCAATTCGTACCTTGACAATGACGGATCAACTGTTACACCTTTGGATTCGGAAGAAAAATTTGAGGTTATACAGCCATTTGTTGAGTGGAATTCAGGAGGGAAATTTCTGGAATATGCGCTTGGGCTCAGGTACTATTTGCATTCGCTAAATAACTTTGGTGGTATTGAACCTCGCATTAATTTATTGACAAAGACAGGTGTTAAAAGTGTGGTATATGCATCTTATGCACTGGTTCATCAAGTACAATTACCCGAAGTTTATTTTACTGACATCCAAAACCGGGGTCTGGAACCTACAAGGAACAACCAGATTCAATTGGGCACAAAGTACTATTTAGGAAAAGGATTACTCACCCTGGAGGGGTATTATCATTCCCTTGACAATGTACCGGTTCTTGCGAATGAACGCTCTGATTTTTCCGTTTTGAATTTAGTAGATGGCATTGTGGAAGAAGCTTTGGTAAACAATGGCAAAGGCAAAAACATTGGTCTGGAGCTTTCTTATGATAGGAAATTGGAGAATGATTGGTATTATTTACTAAGTGGAACCATGTATAATTCAGAATATAAAGGATCTGACAATGTATGGAGAAACACCAGGTTTAATGGCAAGTATGGGTTTAATGCAACCGGAGGAAGGGAATTTCAGGCTGGACGAAACGGAACTATTGGTGTGAATGCTCAATTTACCTATTTGGGAGGATTATGGGATACACCTATTGATGAAGATATGTCAGAACTAACCGGCAGGACAGAATATATAGAGGGACAGGCGTTCTCTACACAGCTTTCAGACTACAAGCGAATCGATATACGCATAAGCTGGACAAAAAACAAACCGAACTATACCCGCATGTTGTCATTAGATCTTCAAAATGTGCTATCCTTTGAAAACGATGCCTATATGCTTTATGATCCCTTTTTAAAAGAAGTGACAACTACTGCTCAGCTTGGTATTATACCGGTGTTGTCATATCGGGTTGAATTTTAAAAATAGCAACGCAGTAAACTTTCTTTTCGTTCTTTGGGTTTTATAATCTTTGCTTTTTTTTGTGTTAAATTCTATGATATTGTCTCACTCAAAGTTCGCTAAATTTTCTGCAAAGAATGTAGAGTTTAAATTACGTTTAGTAAAATATAAAATTTGTACATTAATAAATGAAAAATACCAAAATGTTAGTAATTTTTTGAAAGCTGACAATTTTTACATTTATTCATGCACATAAGCATTTAGTTCACCCCCCCCCCAAAATTACTATAGAATCAAAATACATACACAAATGAAAATATTCTTTGGTATTCTGACTTTTGTTTTTGTTTTATTCGCAGCTCTTCAATACAACGACCCAGATCCGTTTATCTGGATTTTGTACTATCTGGGGGTATCAGTAATAACAGGTGCTGCTGCAATGGGTAAATATTTGAAGTGGTTGGTGTTGGTCATTTTTGTGGTCACTATTGCTGGATTAATTTACTATTCTCCAGGCGTTTACGACTGGGCAATCAACCACGATGCTGAGAATATTGCTCAGCATATGAAAGCCGACAAATTGTATATTGAGGAAACCAGAGAGTTTTTTGGGTTGATAATATCCTTAGCTGCCATAGCCCTTGTTTTCTGGAAAGGAAGAAAAAATTAGGCTTATAGCAGTAGCTAATCTATGAATGGTTGATTCTAAACTTTAAACAACTTTTCCTGTTTCCTTCAAAACCGGATGTTGAAAAACAACATGAGTGGGTATAAGACCATTGAGTCAGCTATGGGCGATGATTTTGTAATTTCTCTTTTATCACCCTTCGTTTTAATAATTAATTTTCTTTTGATTTTGTTTTTTTATACTCTTTTGCCAAAGGGCCAAAACCGATTTCTACACCACTAAGCATTTGTTGATAGAGCGCTGGCTTTTCCTCTTTTACCCATTCAAATACATCAACCGATTCGGGATGAACGGGATGATATTCATTGCTGATAGGAGCCATTTCCAGATCATACATTTTTGTTTTACTACGCATGGAGTCCAGCAAAGCAATTAGTGACGGATCATTTACGAGATTCTCTAATTCAAAGGGATCGCTCTCTAAATCATAAAGTTCTTCACTTGGCTTTTGATCCATGAAAAAGAATGCTTGCGCACCATTTAGTTTGCCCTCCGCGTTTAACGTTCTCATAACATGAACGGCAGGACGGTAAAACTCCAGATAGGCCTGATGTGCATCAAATGGTATCTCGGGTTTATCATTTCGAATATACTTCCATTTGTCTGTGGTTATTGCCCTGGATTTTTCAGGGATTTCGTCCCATAAGTCACGGGCAGCATATACTTCGCTGCGTGCAAAATCATCTTTCAGGAATGACCTTCCGGTCAGGTAGTCAGGCATTTCGGCACCTGAAATATCCAAAATGGTAGCTGTAATATCAGTTGCACTAATTATATCATTACGTATATTTCCACCTTGCAATCCTTTGGGCCATTTAACAATAAGCGGTATGCGTAATCCTGGATCATGCAGGTATCCTTTTCCTTTTATGTTGCACCTGCCATTGTCGCCAATAAATATTACAACCGTGTTATCTGCCATTCCCTTTTCTTCGAGTTCCTGAAAGATCATTGAAATTTCATTGTCCATGTATTCTATCTGGTCAAGATATTTTGCCCAGTCAAGGCGAATAGTTGGATGATCTGCATAATAAGGCGGCAAATCTATAGCATCGGGATTGACTGGATGGGAAGATTCCGCCCGAACCTGATTCCACCATTCTCCCCGATGCGTAACCTTCAGTTGTATCTGAGCAAAAAATGGTTGATCCTCAACTTCAAAATTGTCTAGCTTGTCAAACAGGCCAAAGTTATTCTTCCCATCCCAAGGCCCTGTTGGCTGATGTTTGAAATTAACATCAGTTTTCTGACCTTTCGACATTACCCCATGATGCCCCAAAATGCAAGTATAACCTGCATCTCGCAGCAATTTTGTAAACGGCTGATATGGTGCAGGTAGAGGAAGATCTCTGTTACTGCGGTGTTGATGTGCATTGATTTTTACTTGATGTACTCCTGTCATCATTGCAGATCGACTGGGGGAGCAAATGGAGTTTGTGCAAAAAGCATTTGTAAACAATACTCCTTCCTCTGCCATTTTGTTCATGGTTGGAGTTTTTAATCCTTTCATGCCGTAGCACTCCAGATCGAGACTAATATCTTCTGCCATCAGCCAGATTATGTTTGGCTTTTCCTCAACCTCCTTAGAGCAGGATGATATAAGTACAATAAGACTCAATGCAAAAAGTGTATTAAATATCGGCTTCATATTAAATATTTTTTTTGGCAAATATATTTATTTCTTAAGGCTCACATAATTGCTACTTATGCTAATCCTTTTCAATTTCTATCCTTGAGTCCACTCCAAAAAGTTTGAATTCGTTGGTTTTATACTTTTCGGAGTGGACTCATCCTTTGTATTTTGTTTGAATTTCAATGACACAAATCTCCTTTATTGATATAGATAATCAAGATTAGGTTTACTATTTCGACATAAGCGGATCAGATACTTCCAACAACTCAGTGGCAATTAATCCCAGAATTCCAGCAAGCAATACATAAAATATAGTTGGTATGATGGTTCTTCTCAAAATATTGCCTTCCTGCCCAAGTAGCCCTACGGTAGCTGATGCAGCTACAATATTATGAATAGCTATCATATTGCCAGCGGCAGCACCGACTGCTTGCAAGCTAACAATCAAGGCACCGGAAATGACCAATTTTTCTGCCACACCATATTGAAACAAGCTGAACATCAAATTACTAACCGTGTTGCTACCGGCAATAAAAGCACCTAATGCGCCAATTGTTGGAGCAAATAAAGGCCAGATGCTACCCACACTTCCCGCTACCCATTCGGCCATTGCCAGTGGCATACTGGAAAGTCCGGTATCGTTGGTGCCTGAGTTAATGTACACACGCACCATAGCTATGGCAAAAACCAGAACATACCCTGCTCCTACAATCATCTTTCCAGATTCTCCTAAAGCTTTCTTGAAAGCAGAAAATTCCATTTTATGCAGGAAATAAGTAATCAATACCACCAATACCAGAATGCTTCCTGGAAGGTAGAAAGGTGCGCTTGCGGCACTTATATTTGTGCCAAAAATATCTACCCATCCAAATTTGATCCCACTCAAAAATTCCTTGAATGGCAATTGTGGCAAACGAGAGATTACCAGAAAAATGGCTACTAACAGGTATGGTAACCATGCCTTAAAAATAGAAATATCTTTCCCCTGTTTCAAATTATGGTTGCTCATATCAATGCCACCCATCCAAAGAGAAGGCCATTGTTTTTTTGGTGGAAAATCCCAACTTTTTTTAGGCAATAAAAATCCTTTCCGCACTGCAAACGTGACAACTGCCAATCCGAACAATGAACCTAACAATGTTGGAAATTCCGGACCTAAAAATATTCCCGTAAGCAGGTAGGGTACAGTAAAGGCCAGCCCCCCAAACAATGCAAAGGGAAATATAGATAGTCCTTCTTTCCAGGATTTATTTGCTCCAAAAAATCGGGTCATCATAGCACACATAAACAATGGAATAAACGTGCCTATTATGGCGTGGATGACGGCTACATTAACTGTAATTATTTGAAGGTAGTCCTGAAACAGGATGCCGCTTTGTGCTAGAGCATTTGTAATATCAGGATTTTCCAATCCACCTTTTACACCCACCAGAATCGGCGTTCCCACAGCTCCGAATGTGACAGGTGTGCTTTGAACCATCATGCCCAACATTACCGCAGCCATAGCCGGAAATCCCAACACAAGCAGCAAGGGTGCAGTAATAGCTGCCGGAGTACCAAATCCTGCCGCACCTTCTATAAAAGCTCCAAAAAGCCAAACGATAATCACCACCTGTACACGACGGTCCTGGCTTATGCTGGAGAATCCATCACGAATTGCTGTTATTCCTCCAGAGTATTTCAACACATTGAGTAACAGAATTGCACCAAATATGATATATAAAATATCGAAGGTTATAAATAGCCCTTGTATGGTAGATGCGATGACTTCAATCCATGGCATGCCCCAAAAATAAACAGCAATTGCCAAGGTCAGAATATAGATTAATGGCATTGTGCGATGCGCCGGCCAACGGAATCTTACGAGAAGAACAGCTGCTACTAGTATTGGAAAAAAAGCAAGTATTGCCTGAGTGGTTAGGGACATAGGTCAATTAATAATTTTTAAAGAATAAAATCCTAATTGCATTATAAGAATTTTTTTTAATTACATCACAAATAATCTCTAACCTCAAAAATTCAGAAGTTAATTATTGATACTTATAATGAGATAGCTATCACGCCTGCCTGTCCGGTAGGCAGGGCATTGATCTTGAAATTAAAAATCGCCTCTGAAAATTTAATTTTTCTGGCAATCTGGTTTAATATACAGATTATCAATACCTTATCCGTAAATGAAAAATTTTCTATTCAGTACAAAGTTTATTTCCCTTACTGACATATATGTCTGTGTCAACAAGGTGGTTTCGGTGCTATATTTATATTTCAGAAACGAATTTTTCAAATCAGCTATGAATAGAGGCCCGCCTTTTGCTTAATTTAAATTTTCGTTGGTTCAATAACCTTGTATTACAATTATCACCATTCTATTTATCAATCCTTTAATAAAAATTTTTATCATGGAAAAATTATTTCAATTTATTACTCTGAAAAGTAAGACATATAAAGCTATGAATACAACTATTTTTAAATGCGCCCTTCTATTCATTTTTATTTCTTATTCGGCCTTTGGCGAGACAGAAAAAGGAACGAAATTATTAGGTGGAAGTTTTCATTTAAGTGCGGATAAATCTAAATAATTCGGATAGAGTTATATCGTAATAATCACAAATTCTTTCTATCGTTTCTATTGTAGGGTTGCATTTACCACTTTCAATTCTTGCAATATTAATGCCTGTTGCCTCATAACCATCATCTTGCGTAATTTTTTTCCTAACTCTAATTTCTTTTATTCTTTTTGCTATATCAGTTTGCTCCATCAAGGTTGTTTTTTGGATGTGTCATGTAATAATATGACCCACTTATAGCAAAATTCCGCAATCACAGCAAAAGAAATTAATCTTTTTACACAATTTATAACATTTCTAAATTGTGTAAAGATAAAAAGAAAAGTTTTGTAAAAAACTGATATACTGCCATATACGCCTATATCATACAGATAATACTTCAATTTCATAAAGTTTTTTTTCATACTGACATATATGTCTGTGTCAATAAGGTGGTTTTGGTACTATATTTATAATAGATGTTGATTGACGATCTACAATGTTCATTTTTCTTTTTATGACCGTATTTTAAAAAAAAATCATGAAAAATTCATCTCTATTAACTATTCTGAAAAGTCCAGCTTACAAAGCTATGAATACAACTATTTTAAGAAGCGCCATGTTTTTCATTCTTATTTCCTATTCGGCCTTTGGTCAAATGGAAAAAGGAACAAAATTATTAGGAGGAAATTTTCATTTAAGTATGGATAATTCCTTTTCGGATAAAGCATACATTATTTCTACAAGTCCGAATTTAGGCATTTTTCTCACGAATAATTTTGCCCTTGGGGGAGCAATGGATTTTAGTTATTTCAAATTAAATGAATGGAGCCGTGTGAGTATAGGAATTGCCCCATTTTTCCGATATTATTTTGAGTTGAGCAAAAATAAAGACCAGGAAAAACTGCCGGCAGGAGGTAAAACCTGGTTGTTTTTACATGCGCAGCCTGGAATTAGTTTATCTCAATCCATTGATGATCCTGAAGAGAAGCACCCAATTTACTCATTTGGATATACTATGGGTGTAGGTCTGACATATTTAATAACTGACAATATCGGTCTGGAAGGGATTTTGAGTTATAATATCGAAGAGGTTAATATTGGATTAAGCGGTCTGGCATTTAATGTTGGTTTTCAAATATATCTTCCGAAAGGTAAGAAGGAATAAAAGTATTGGACTTTCCACATAAACCACGAAAAAAATATTGTTATATTCTAAGCCCTTCAAGCCTGCCTGACGGCAGGGCAGGGTTTCTCTTGTAAGGGCAATGGATATTTCAATATTATTGTTAAGGTATCGAGCTAAAACCTTGAAGGTTTGAAACCCGAATTGGAAAGTTGTGCCCAAAATAATTCCCATCCTCAGCGTCACCTGGTAAGGCCTGCCTGCCGGCAAGGCCAGACGGACTTGAAGGTTTTTATTCATAACTTTAATTCATGTTCTCCTTGAAACCTGTTTTATATTTACCTGTACTTTTTGCGCTGCTAAGCCTCAACCAGGCTGCCGCT
>VAPM010150953.1_pt1 | contig 16154 bp, 17 predicted proteins | sample 3395091 | NCBI WGS metagenome assembly VAPM01 (sample SAMN08290445, study PRJNA428436) | hydrothermal vent metagenome | isolation source: Deep-sea hydrothermal vent chimney 3 | place: Pacific Ocean: Juan De Fuca Ridge | reverse complement strand
CTAAGCGAGCTGATCCTGTTGGTTATTACACTGCCATCGGAGCAGTTATATCATCAGTGATTATGTTGTTAATTTATTTCTTTAACAATTTATCCATGTAGTTTTGATGATTTATGAGATCCAGCTTTAGCTGGGTCTTTTTTCATCTGTTCTAAGGTTCAACCTTAGAACAACGGGAGGTTTTGGTTCTTTATTTTGTCTTTTTTAAATAATCGGCGAGTTTTTTGATGTCAACGGTTTCTTGTGAGTGGTCTTCCATATTGCGTACAATCACGGAGTCTTCAAGTGCTTCTTTTTGTCCAAATATTATAGTGAAAGGTATTGCAAGCTTTTCTGCGACGGCAAGTTGTGATGAAAGACTGTCTTTTGACAGAGAGTGCATTACTGGGACTTTTGCTTTTCTCAGCACTTCTATTATTCCCAAGCTTTTTAATTTTGCTTCAAATCCTATTTGTATGAAATACACTTTTGCCTTTTTTAGTATTCTTGTGTCTAGGTGTTTATATTGAGATGATAATAATAGTCTATCAACTCCGATTCCTGCACCAACTGCAGGTACTGGTTTTCTGCTTGCTAGACTTTTTGCAAGGTCATCGTATCTTCCACCACTTGCAAGAGCAAGCGGTGCTTTTTTGTTATTTTCCTTTTCGTCTTCTTTATCATTTCCATTCTCTTCTCCGTCCTCATCAAATATTTCAAACACAGTTTTTGTATAGTAGTCTAATCCACGAACAAGATGATTGTTTATACGATATGACACACCTAATGTTTCTAGGTATTCAAGAACTTCTTTAAAATGTTGTCTGCATTCTACGCAAAGTGCGCTAACAGAATCAGGTGCATCTTCCTTTATGCTTTGGCATTTTTCATCTTTACAATCCAACACTCTAAGAGGGTTTGTTTTTATCCGTTGTCTGCAATCATCACATACAGTGTTTATGTGTTTTCTGTAATGTGCAATGAGTGATTTTACATACGCGGGTCGACACTCTTTGTCTCCGATGCTATTTATATCAACAACAGGATTTTTAAATCCAGCCTCTTTAAGAATTATTGTTGTTATTTGTATAACCATTGCGTCGGCAATACTTTTTGGTGTTCCTAGTATCTCAAGTCCAAATTGTCTTAGCTCTCGAAGTCTTCCTTTTTGAGGTCTTTCGTGCCTGAAAAATGGTCCATAATTATATAGCATTACAGGTTGTGGTAATGATTGCATCCCATTTTCAATATACGCACGCATAATCCCTGCTGTTCCCTCAGGTCTCATTGCTAGGTGTGCGCCACCTTTTGTCTTTAGTGAGTACAGTTCTTTTTCTATGATGTCTGTTCCTGCTCCAACTGCTGATGTGAATACTGCTTCTTTTTCAAGTATTGGTGTTTCTATGGGTTTAAAGCCATAGTGGATGGCTATTTCTGCAGCTTTTTCAAAAAATCCTTGATATTTATAATATTCATCTCCCATTATATCGCGCATACCTTTTGGAGATGCTAGGGATTCTTTCTTCTTCTTTTTTGCTTTAGGTTTTTTTTGTTGCATATTTGAAAATATTAATAATAAAGATTTTTGGCTTAAATGTGTTCATAGCTTCCTGGCATTACATCTGCGCTTGCTATTGGGAATAGTCTCAAAAATGCTTTTCCTACGATAAGTTTTTCCGGGACAGAACCCCATGCTCTTGAGTCTAAGCTTTCGGCTCTGTTGTCACCCATTACAAAGTATTCAGTATCGTCCAATTCTTTTGTGATGGTATCACTTTTTTTAAATTCAACGTAAGGTTCTGTTAGTTGAAATCCGTCAGGGTTTGTTTTTGTTTTTATCCTAACTATTCCTTCTTTTATTTCTATCGTTTCATTTGGCAGCCCCACTATTCTTTTTATGAAAAACTTTGAAGGGTTTCTGGGGTATTTCAAGACAATAACATCTCCTCTTTTAGGATCTTCAAATCTGTATGATATCTCATCTACTATTAAGTATTGTCCAGTTGCGAATGTAGGATCCATTGATCTACCGTTTACGATGAATGGTTGTGCTATGAAGGCTCGTATGGGAAGTACGATTACTGCGGCAAGTATAGAGAACTTTACAATCTCCCAAATAAAACTTTTAACTGTTATTTTTTCATCCTGTTCGTCTATTTGTTTGTCTTGTTTGTCCATATATTGTTTAAATAAAAGTTTAAATAAAAAAAAAGGTAAAAAATCAAGTACAGTTTATTACAAATATCAACTTGACGCAATAGTAAGAAACGTTTTATGATTGTAAAATATTAAAAATAGTAGGAGTAAAAAACTTTTTTTGTTAGTATATTACGTATGTCATACACAATTGCAGGGCTAGGGAATCCGGGCGAAGAATATAAAAACACGCGACACAACGCTGGAAGGATCGTGTTGGAACACCTTAGAAAGAGCAGAGATTTTTCTGACTGGAAAGAAGAGAGAAAATGGAAAGCACTTATCTCAGCAGGTAAAATAGGGAAGTCTAAAGTTGTGTTATTGGAGCCCGATAACTTTATGAATAATTCTGGGAAAAGTATTGCACCTATTGTTACAAGCACAAAGAAAGCAGAAAAGCTTGTTGTCGTATATGATGATATTGACCTACCTCTGGGTGTGATCAAAATATCGTACAATCGTGGTTCGGGAGGGCACAGAGGAGTGGAATCTATTATAAAAAGCGTAAAGACCAAAGCGTTTGTGCGATTACGAGTTGGGGTTGCGCAAACAACACCAACTGGCAAGATAAAAAAACCAAGAGGTGAACAGAAGGTGCTGGATTTTCTCATGGGAGAATTTAAGCCGAAAGAGTTGGATGTACTAAAAAAAGTTTCAAAAAATATTGCAGATGCGCTAGAGACAATTATTCTTGAGGGAAAAGAAAAGGCGATGAACATGTATAATTAGTTTTTTGAACACAACATACCGTAAACAAAAGCCCCGCCACAATTGTGGCGGGGCTTTTGTTTACGGTATGTTGCAACGATATTACTCTTCTTTCTTGTCTTTTTCCAAGAATGATAATGTCATTTTTTGTTCTTTTGGTTCAAATAATGTTATCTGGAATGGATATGTATTACCAAGATCAAGCTTTTCTTTGAGTTTTTCCGTTGATCCAAATTCTGATACATGCACGAGTCCCGATACTCCTTCTTCTATTGATATTAATGCGCCATATTGGTTGAACTTGATGACCACACCGTTTACAATATCTCCTTTTTTGTATTTATCCTCAGCTTCTTTCCAAGGATTTTCCTTGAGTGCTTTTATGGATAGAGATATCTTACCATCTTTTATTTCAATAATTTTTGCGTTAACTTTATCCCCAACCTTAAATATTTTTCTAGGATCTTCAACAAGACTCCAGTCTATTTCTGAAATATGAACAAGTCCTTCCAGTCCTTCTTCTATTTTCACAAATACGCCAAATTCAACCATTCCAGTAACTTCTCCTTCCACATCATCTCCAACTGTATATTTCTCAACAATCTTACCTCTTTCTTTTTGAGAGAAGTCTTTTTCTGAGAAGATTAGTTTACCTTCTTTGGGGTCTGCAGATATTATAGATACTGTAATAGGTTTATTGACGAATTTTTTCAATTCTTCAAGTATTTTATTTTTATCACCGTCTTCTACTCGTGGGTAGTGCTCAGGTTTTAATTGTGATACAGGTAAAAATCCTGCAATTCCTTGCCATTCTATTATAAGACCACCTTTATTCGCTTCTTTTGGAGTTAATTCAAGTGGTGTTTTTTCTTTGATTACTTCTTCCGCTTCACCCCAAACAAGTGCTTTTCTCGCTTCTTGAAGAGATAGTTCTACATAACCATCTTCATTTTCTTTTTCAATAACCTTCGCAGTGATAACATCTCCGATGCTTGTTTTTTTGATGATGTCACGTGCCGCGATGAACTCTCTACCATAAATGATACCTGTACCAAATGGTCCAAGGTCAATATATACAGAAGATTTTTCTATTCCTATAACTGGGCCTTCTGCAAGGTCGTCAACTTCCGGTATTCCAGTTATGTTTTTAAGGAATGCTCCCATTGTCCCCGGTTTAGCCTCAGTTTCTTCCGAGTTTTTATTTTCTTCTGTAGCAAGTTTTTTTATTTCTTCTACGTCTATTGTTGTATTTTCGTCTGTCATTTTTTTATAATTTTGAATATTGGACTCTGAATTACACAACTATCTTCGTTACGAGAGTTCATTCGGATTTTTCAGGTTTGTTTTTAAAAAATTGAAACACTAGCTTTGCTAATGTGAGATTTTTTTAAAATGAAGATGGAAAATATCGAGGAATTCGCAGCAGAAGATGGTTTTGTAGTTCAGAGCATCGAAAAAAAATACCCGCCTAAAGCGGGTTGTTGATTCCGCTTTAAGGTTCCGATTTAGTTCGCTTTCGCTTGCTTAATCGGGGTTAGCCTTAAAGGTTGACTGATAAATATTCAATTAACTTATAGTATAGGTATTTTTGTTGTTTTTGCAAGTCCATATATAAATAAAAGACCCCAATAAGTTGGGGTCTACCTGTCACGTTAATGATAGGATTTTTACCGGCAGTGGAATGTTATTCCAGCGCGGTGCCGGCGTTCATCGCAGAGGTAGCCAGGGTCATCGATTCAACAAATACAGGTGCAGTGGTATGTGGCGTTCGTTTCATTTTCATTCTCCTTTTCAGGTTGGCAGGTGGCCTTGCGTGGCCGTTTTGTGCTGTCGGTGCTACTATGATGTAGCGGGTCGTCCGTCAGCTCCAAGAAATATACTAGCATATGCAGAAGATTTGTCAAGTATTGCTATGTGTTGTATGGTATTTAGCACTAAATACCCTTAATTTAAGCTATATTTTGGTTTTTTATAAAAATTTGGTAGAATATCAAAATGATAATCACACATTACGGAGGGCAGTGTTTTAAAATGCAGACAGGAGATATTGTTGTAGCTTTTAATCCGCCTAGTAAAGATTCAAAATTAAAACCTGTGCGTTTCGGTGCGGATGTTGCACTTGTTAGTCTTAATGACAAGGATTTCAATGGTGTTGAAACCCTTTCTTATGGAGATAAAGAACCCCTTGTTGTGTCAGGTCCAGGAGAGTATGAGGTTAAAGAGATATTCATTAAAGGATTTTTAACAGAGACGAACTATGGAAGCGAGAAAAAAATAAATACTATTTATTCTGTATTGTTTGATGGCATTAAACTTTGTTTTCTTGGAGCAGTTGGTTCTGTTGAGTCTATAAGTAGTGAGATAAAAGGAGAGATATCAAGGTCTGATATTTTGTTTGTACCTATTGGAGGAGAAGATGTCGTTTCTTCTTCTGACGCTGGAAAATTGGCTGTATCACTTGAGCCGAAAGTTATAATTCCGATGCATTATGAGGGTGTCGGGGAAAGTGATGCTTTGAAAAAATTCTTGAAAGAGGAAGGTGTAGATAAAATATCACCCATAGACAAGCTTACAATAAAAAAGAAAGATCTTGATGGAAAAGAAGGAGAGATAATGGTTCTTTCAAAAATATAATTTTATATACTGTGTTTAAACATATTGAAAAAATTCAACAAAAACCTGAGCATGAAAGAAAAAAGATTGCTTTTTTTATAACAATAGGACTTTTTTTTGTAGTTGTTTTTTTATGGATATTTCTAAGTGATTTAAATATTATCTCAAAAGAATATACAGAAGAGAATGCAAAGACCCCATCTCCATTTGCCAATATAAAAGATACATTTGGTGGTATTGTTGACGATGTAAAAGAGAAGACTGAAAGCACTGAAGATTATTTCAATATTCAGTAGACCGTGTTTTTCTGGTGGTAAATAACAGTAATTTATGTTAAAATTGTTTTATGGCAACTGAGAAAGAAGAAACAGAAGAAGAAAAAAAAGAGGAAGAAAAAGGCATAATTTTACAAGACATAAGCACCGAAATGAAGGATTCTTATTTGGATTATGCTATGTCTGTGATCACATCTCGTGCTCTTCCAGATGCTCGTGATGGACTGAAGCCGGTGCATAGAAGGATACTTTTTTCAATGAACGAGATAGGTCTTTCTCATTCTGCAAAGTTTAGAAAATCAGCCGCCGTGGTTGGAGATGTTTTGGGTAAATATCATCCACATGGCGATAGTTCTGTATATGAAGCGATGGTTAAGATGGCGCAAGAATTTGTTATGCGTTATCCGCTTGTTCTTGGACAAGGAAACTTCGGGTCAATTGATGGTGACTCTCCAGCTGCGATGCGTTACACAGAAGCTAAGATGTCGCGTATTTCCGGAGAAGTTTTGCGTGACTTGGATAAAGATACTGTTGATTTCCGTCCAAACTATGATAGTACAAAAAAAGAGCCAATTGTCTTACCTTCAGCTGTTCCCAATCTTCTACTCAATGGAACACTTGGTATTGCAGTAGGTATGGCAACCAATATCCCCCCTCATAATCTTGGAGAATTATTAGATGCAACAGAGTATCTAATAGAGAATAAAGATGCAACAACTGAAGATTTGTTAAAGTTTGTGAAAGGTCCTGATTTTCCAATCGGCGGCATTATTTTTGGCGAACAAGACATACATCATGCTTATGCATCCGGGAGAGGTGGGGTTGTATGTAGGGGTGATGTTGATATCGTGGAAGATAAAAATATGAATCAGATAATAATAACCACTCTTCCTTTTCGTGTAAACAAAGCTGATCTTATTGTAAAAATAGCCGACCTTGTACGGGACAAGAAATTAGAAGGCATTAAAGGTCTTCGCGATGAATCTACAAGAGATATCCGAGTTGTGATAGATATAAAATCAAGCGCCCATCCTCAGAAAGTTTTAAATTATATATATAAACATACAGACCTAGAGACAACTTTCCATTTCAATATGCTTGCGCTTGTAGAGGGTATACCACAGACAATGTCACTAAAATCAGCTCTTAGCGTATTTGTTTCTCATCGTCAGGTGGTAGTGAAGCGTCGTACTGAGTTTGATCTTAGAAAAGCCGAAGCGAGAGCGCATATTTTAGAAGGTCTTAAAAAAGCTCTTGACCACATAGATAAGATAATAAAATTGATTAAGGCGTCAAAAGATACTAAAGTAGCACATAAAAATTTGATGAAAGAGTTCAAGTTTTCAGAAATTCAGGCCTCAGCTATTTTGGAAATGAAGTTACAGAAACTGGCAGGACTTGAGAGAAAGAACATAGAACTTGAACTAAAAGAAAAACTAGTTCTGATTAAAGACCTGAAGACACTTCTAGGTAACCCCAAGAAAATATTAGAGGTTATTAAAAGTGAACTTGCGGAGATTAAAGACAAGTATGCAGATGAGCGACGTACAAAAGTTGTCAAAAGCAAGGCTGGTTCAATATCTGTAGAGGATCTTATCCCCGATGAAGAGTCTGTGCTTGTGTTTACTAAAGGTGGATATGTCAAAAGAACAAATCCAAATGAATTTAAGAGTCAAAAGCGTGGTGGTGTGGGGGTTATTGATTTGAACACAAAAGATGAAGATTTTATTACATCTTTTGTTTCGGCAAATACTCACAGCGACCTACTATTCTTTTCTGACAAAGGAAAAGCATATCAAATAAAAATGTATGATATTCCAGAAGGGAAACGTGCGACAAAAGGTAAGTCTGTAATGAACTTTCTTTCTATTTCAGGAGATGAAAAAATAACTTCTATTTTGGCTATGCCGAAAGAGATCAAAAAAATGAAACTTTCGCTTATGATGGTAACTAAAAAAGGAGTTGTGAAGAAAGTGTCCGCAGAGAGTTTCAAAGATGTACGCAGAAGCGGTCTTATTGCTATCAAGCTTGCTTCTGACGATGAGCTTCTGAATGCATCATTTGTAGAAAAAGGAGACAGTATTGTCTTGGCAACTATGCTTGGACAGTCTATTAGGTTTAGTGAGTCAGATGTGAGAGAGATGGGACGTACAGCAGGTGGTGTAAAAGCACTAAAACTAGGAGGAAAAGATGAGCTTATCGGTACAAGCGTAATAAAAGAGTCTTATGAAAATCCACAACTACTTATTATGAGTGAACATGGATATGGGAAAAAGACCCCAATTAAGGAATATAAAATACAAAAACGAGGTGGGTCTGGAATAAAAACAGCAAAAGTAACACCAAAAACAGGAAATGTTATTGTGGCAAAAATAGTTACTGACGATGACGAAGAAATTGTTGCTATTTCTAAAAAAAGTCAGGTCATAAGGACAGATCTTAAAGATATTCCTTCACTCGGTAGGCAGACTCAAGGTGTTAGGATTATGAAACTACGTGACGGAGATAGCATTGCATCACTTGTCCGTCTTTAAAATGCATTTTAAGTATATAGATTGAAAGACTATATATTGTGTTATACACAGTAAAATGTGATTTTATTATGTGTGTAATGTATAATATAGGATATGGCTTTTTCAGATCCTAAAAATAATATTAAGCAGTTTGGTCTTTTTGATGGTCAAATTGTTGCAGATCTTGGCGCTGGTATGGGCGCTTACTCCATAGAAGCAGCAAAAGAAGTAGGGGAGAGTGGTAGAGTATACGCAGTAGAGGTTCAAAAAGAACTTTTGATAAATATAAAAAATACTGCACAACAAGAAGGAATTTCAAATATTGAAGTTATATGGGGAGATGTAGAACGTAATGGAAAAACAAAAATAAGAGACAACGTTGTCGATGCTGTAATTGTATCAAATATATTATTTCAAGTAGAAGATAGTATCGGGTTCATTGAAGAGGTAAAGAGAATATTGAAATCAAACGGAAAGGTACTGGTAGTTGATTGGGAGGGTTCTTTCAATGGCACAGGGCCTAGTCCTGATCATGTTGTTTCATATGATACTGCGAGGGCTTTGTTTGAAGAAAATGGATTTTCATTTGTAAAGAATATTTCAGCGGGGGATCATCATTATGGATTTATTATTGCTAAGCAATAGTTAATATAATAAAAATAAAGTAGGATGAAAAAAACAAGTACATTTCAGACAATAATTTTAGTTGTATTCGGACTAGCCGTATTGATTGCTGTTGCTATTTTTTCAATATCTGGTAAAGGTGGAGGCAAAGAAGAGTTTTTGGGTAAAGTTGTTGTGTGGGGGACTCTACCGGAATTTGTTGTCATGAAGACAATGAGCGAGGTGTATTTAGAGAAAAGCATAGTAGAGATTGTGTATAAAGAAAAAAGAAAGAGTACTTTTGATAGAGACCTTATAGAGGCGCTCGCAAGTGGTGTTGGTCCTGATATCGTACTTTTGCCGCAAGATCTTATCTTACGTCATTCTAATAAAATTTACCCGATTCCTTATGAGTCAATGAGTGAGCGTGCATTTAAAGATAGTTTTATCGAGGAAGGAGAGCTTTATTTAAATGAAAGTGGTATTTTTGCAGTTCCAATCACTATTGATCCAATGGTTATGTATTGGAATCGTGATATGTTTTCTTCTGCAGGAATAGTTAAAGTTCCGAGATACTGGGACGAATTTTATAAAATTGCTCAAGCAGTAACAATAAAAGATCGCCAGTTAAACATATCACGAAGTACTATTTCATTTGGTGAATTTCAGAATGTTACAAATGCTAAGGAAATAATATCAATGCTTATTATGCAGGCGGGTAATCCAATCACAGTCAAGAACGTGACGTCAAAAAAAGGAGCTGAATCTGTTCTTAGTAAAGCATTTGAGTATGACATTCCTCCTGCAGTGTCTGCCTTACGTTTTTATACAGAATTTTCTAATCCTACAAAATCAAGCTACTCGTGGAACAGATCGCTTCCGACTTCGTTTGATATGTTTACGGGGGGTGACCTCGCTGTGTATTTTGGTTTTGCAAGTGAACTTTCAAAAATAAAAAAGAAAAATCCAAATTTAAATTTTGACGTTGCTAAAGTTCCTCAAGTAAGAGATTCTACAAAAAGTGTTACTTTTGGTGAGATGCAAGGTCTCTCAATACTAAAACAAACAAAGAACATCCCAGCGGCTTTTCAGGCAATAATATTGCTTTCAAGCAATACTTTTGTTGATCAGCTTTCTAAGTCATTGAATTTACCTCCAGTACGTAGAGATTTACTTGTTAAGAAGCCAGCAGAGGCATCTAGGGTGTTATTTTATGATTCTGCACTTATCAGTAAAGCATGGCTTGATCCTTCACCAATTGATACAGAAAATATTTTCAAAAGGTTGGTTGAAAATATTATATCAGGTAGAAGCTTGATCAATCTTGCTGTTATATCAGCAAACACAGAAATACAGAAATTACTAGAGTAATTTTTATATTTCTGTGTTAATTAATATTAAAAATGATTAAACCTAATTCAAAATACAAGAATATTGCAAAAATTGCATTAATGTTGTCTGTCTTTTCTATTCCGGTTTTTGTATTTTCTGCAGGATTAGTGCCTTGTGATGGAACAGATGATCCATGTAATTTTAACGATTTTATTGATCTTATCCGTGAAGTTGTTAATTTTCTGATGTTTAAGGTAGCTTTGCCTCTTTCTGCTTTATTGTTCTCATGGGCGGGCATTTTAATGCTTACTGCGGGCGGTAATGAATCTAAGATAAAAGAGGCTAAAGATATTTTCTGGTGGGTATTTGTTGGTATTCTTGTAACTCTTGCAGCTTGGGTTTTAGTTAGTACAATAACTGGAGCATTGTTGAGTCCGGAATATAGGAGTTATATTAGTTAATGATAATTTACAACTTACTTGGTTTTTATCAGATTAATTTTAAAAAGATGATTATTTTTAAAAAAGTATATAAATTGGTTTTGGTTATGATTTTACCTTTTGTGTTTACCGCGAATGCATATGCACAAATAACACCAGAAACAACTTCATGTGTTTCTGGTACATTTTGTAATCCACTTGGGTCAATTAGTTCATTTAGTGATTTTGTAAGTGCTATTTTAAAGATTGTCGTAAGTATTGGTGTCCCTATTGCGGTTTTGGCGATTATATTTTCAGGATTTTTATTTGTAACAGCGCAAGGTAATGAAGAGAAATTAAAAACAGCAAAAAGTGCATTTTTGTGGTCTGTGATAGGAACAGCTATTCTGCTTGGTGCATGGGCAATTTCTCAAGCAATTGACACCACAATACAAGCAATAATTTAATTAAATTAAAATGAAGTTGAAATTCAATATATATAAATTCATAAGTCTTATTGTAGTTTTATTAAGTACACCACTGCTTGTATTTGCCGATCCTGTTTTTACTGATTTTAAAACTTTTGTTTATTTTATTATATCTGCAATACTTACACCTTTGGTATCACTTATCGTTGGATTTACTGTGGTTTATTTTCTATGGGGAACATCGAAATATATATTACATGGAGGAGATGTTGTAAAGAGAGAAGAAGGACGCAAGTCAATGTTCTATGGTATTATCGCAATTTTCGTAATGGTATCAGTGTGGGGTCTTGTTAATATGCTTGTTGGTACGTTTGGTTTCGATGTCAGCCCTATATAGTAATCCACAGTTTTATTTGTTTACGCAAAAAAAATCTGTTATCCTTAAAAGAGGTTATTTATCATAAATTATTAGGTCGTATTATTAATCATCTTAATTAATTAATGTTATCTGTTTTTATAACGGTAATGTTAGCTATTGAAAAATGAAAAAAGTTATTTTATTATCTACCGCTTTGGCAGTGCCATTTTTAGCGGCTGCTCAGGGGGCTATAAGAAATGTTCAAGATCTTATTTCTTTTGTTGGACAGGTGTTGGGTTGGTTGATGCCACTTATCGTTGGTCTTGCTGTAATTTATTTTGTTTTTGGCATACTCAAATATGTCATGAATGCGGGTGATGAAGAAAAGCAAAAAGAAGGACGCTCAATGATGTTGTATGGTATTATCGCAATCTTCGTAATGGTATCAGTATGGGGTCTTATCAATGTGCTTGTTGGTACATTTGGTTTAGACACAGCTGCCGTAGCGGTACCAACGCTACCTACTATAGGAAGCGGTGGGGAATAAGTAGTATTCTCTTATGTGTTAAGTATGGATACATTAATCTCAAAAATCAGTACGGAAATATTAAACCCTCTCATCCTTCTTTTGTTTGCGCTTGCTATTGTGTACTTTCTTTGGGGAACTTTTAAATTTCTTAAAGGCGGAAGTGACGATATGGCACGTGAGGAAGGAAGAAATCACATGGTGTATGGTGTGATTGGGATATTTATAATGGTATCAGTATGGGGAATAATTAATGTAATTAAGGATACTTTCGGCATCTGATTATAGTTGATTTATTCAGAGGATATCGTCTAACAGTAAAAAAACAACTCTATTGTCTTTAAATAAAGACATAGAGTTGTTTTTTTACTGCTGAGTATAAATTGTACACCTCGTAATGGTGTACTAAGTTGCTACTCGTTGTCTTCTAGCTCTTTTTTCCTTGTTTGATAGACATTGTATATATTATTTATCAATGCAATAATCATTAAGAAAAGAGCCAGCAGTATAGACCATCCAACCAACGTGTTTGGAAAGAATTTACTCTTTTCAGAAACAGGCTCAATAGTAGGTTTTTCTTCTACTGTTTTTTTTGAAATAGGTTTTGTGTTTACTGTTAGAACTGATGCAGTTTGTTTTAATACTGGTGTTTGTTTTGTTCTTAGATTAAGTGTATTTCCATAGCTTGTACCATTTTTATTATTAATAACTGCACGGTAATAGTATGTTGTATTTGGGAAAAGTCCAAGTATTTCTCCTGAGAAAACGATAGACCTTGAGCCACTATTTGCTATATTCCCATGAGCTGTTTGTTTTGCTAAGGATGCAGTCGTTCCCCATTCAAACCATCCTGTTGTTGCGACATTTCCACCAGGTAACGCCAAACCTTCTATTATTGTACTTGTTTGAGTTATTTCTTTTGGTGATCGTGTAATAACAATAGGGTTCACACCTTCGTTGGTATTGTTTGTTGTTGGTATCGATACATTTCTTGAAGTATTATTATATGACTCAGAAGGGGAAAAGATACCAGTGATATTTGTTGTAAAGTTAAGAGTGTTACCATATGCGATACCTTCTTCACTCGTTGCGATTGATTGGTAGTAGTATGTTTTATTTTCTTCAAGTCCACTAACGAAAATATAGAAAGATCTATTATTAGCAACTCCTATTTTTTGAGTAGTAAATTTTAAATTAGAATAATTTGTTCCATATCTAAACCATACACTATTACTTCCTCCAGTTCCTGATACATGCCCATTGAACGTAGCTCCTCGCTTTGAAACAGAAGAAGCTGGGTATGTTGAAACGGAAAATCCATTGTCAGTGTTCGCGAGTATGGCAAAAGGAGACAGTGAGATGACCCCTATTAGCATCAAATGTACTGCCGAAATGGCGAAAGTTGTAATTTTAAATTTTATTGTTTTTGTATTCATTTTATTTTTTATTGAAAAGATGTTACATATTCTACCATACAAGACTGCCTCTTGTCAATACTACATATTTTGGTAAAAAAAGGCGGTAAATATACAATTGTATATTTACCGCCTGATGTATTACTTACATAGGTGTTAGTGTTAATGGGTAAGTACGTCCATCTTTTCCAGTGTGCCATCCAACAAACATATTGCCTATTTTTTTGAGATACCATCTCCCGTGATCTTTCCTTTTAGATCCTTTTTGATGCCATACTCCAAAATTGGAGTTTGCTATTTTATCCCATCTGAACAACCCTCGTTCTTTGCGTTTGTGGAGTTCTTCCATGGAGACTGTAAATACGAACATTGCTGAATGGTATTCCTTTATGTCTACAATCAATATTCCGTACTTTCTTTCTCCTTTTGGTGTACATGGCTCTAGTTTTTTCTTCCGTGGGTCTTCCCAGCAAAGTCTGTAAGTTGTGTTTAATGGATCAAACTTATTTACAGATTCTTCCTTGATTATTCCTTTGCTTATTAATTCTTCTGAAAAACCAACCCAGAACGACAACATGACCGCTGTAGTTATTAGAATGTAGAAGATTTTTTTATGGCTATGAAAAGCCAAAAGCAACAGAACAAAGAGAGCTTGCGCAATCCAGAAAAGTGCTTGATCGCCGTACCATACATTCCATAGTTGTGAATGTAAGAACTTGATCGACAGGACAAACACTATCCACCCCAAGATTATTGGAGTTAATCTTAACCAAAGTGGACGTTCTTTCTCCTCCTGTGTTGAAGAAGATACAGTTACTTCTTTATCTCCTTTTGACTTGGACCTCATGCTTCGTTTGATAAACCAAGCGATTATAGCAATCGCCACAATGCCACCAAAGATGGTCAAGATGGGGGAGTATATCCCCCAGATGACGTCAGAGGCAGATTGTTCGTGAGTTCCTTCTCTTACAAGAAATCCAATGATTATGAACATTACTATGGCGATTGGTACGTATAGATACTTACTCTTCGCTTTCATTTTTACCTCCTTTGTCTTTGTTTGTTTGCGCAGCTGCTAGCCCCGCAAATTTTTCTGGAGTGAGAGTAGAAGAATCATTGTCGCTGGTAAAGACGACAGTGTTTCCTCCTTCACCAGCCTTTTCAATCGCTTGCTGCCTGCGCAACATTGTGCCTATTTCTCCAAGATCTTCAATTGCTTTACCTTCTGCAGCGATTGCTTTTGCTCGAGCAGTACCAAGTGCGATAATACCCTCACCTTCTTGCTCTTTGCGGTACTTTTCTGTGGTTGCTGCAAGTAGTTTGCTTTTCTCCTCTTCTGTGCCGGCAATATCCACTTCTATGATCTGCGCAGATATGATTTCTACACCAAGCCGTTTAATGACTCCATCTTCACCTTCCACGATTTTTTCGTTTAATTCTCTTATGTAAGCAGAAAATCCTAATTCATCCTGGTTTTCTTTTATGGTCTCTGTACGCAGGTCGTCGAATTCACGTTTACCAACGTAGATTCGTGCTCGTCTCAGAGCGTAGTCGTCAAGTTGTAAGAACCAGTCTTCTACACGAGAGATTGCAGTCTGAGGACAGATAATGCTGACAAAAAGAGAGAATTTCACATCAACAGAAACATTTCCTTTTGCCTCTGCAGCTTGAAGAAATGAACCATATCGAAATGTTTTTACAAAGAAAAAATTTGTAAGGTTATTTCTAATTTCTAGTTGGTATCCGTCTTCTGTTGGAGACCATTCTTTCCATCTGAATTCATATTCATGGATAGAAACATTTGGCCAAAATCCAACCCAGTATATACCTAATTTATCTTCCAAAAACCCCAAAAAACCTTCTTTTGTAACTTCACCCTCAATAACTTTATCAGCTTTTAGGTCTTCGTCATACTTAAGTTTAAACTTATCAAAAGCGATAATACTTTTTTCGTATTTTTCTCCTCTGTAAGTCATAATACCTTCACCTTCGCGAATGAAAGTAAAGTATTTTCCAGTGTGCGCGATTAGCCATATGACTACAAGGGTAAGAAAAAATAGAAGTACTACTACGCTTGCAATAGAACCACCGTATGTTAATGAGTAAAATATCGTATCGATCATGATACACCTCCTAAGTTTTTAATGTTCAAAAAGGGGAGAATCCCCAAAATTTATCTACTTAAAATTATGCATAAAAACATAGAAAAGTCAAGTAGGGCGGTGAGGTAAAGAGGGGAGTGGAGATTGTTGTAGTAAATCAAAAAACGCGCCGCTTTCGCTTCGGGTTTTAATTTGTGCCGAGATATTGCACTTTGCTCGAACCTACTTCAATAAACAATCGCAAAGCGATTGATCTTTTCCACGCGCTGAGTGCGTGATGATTCGCAACAATATATTCCGCACGGAGCGTGTGGTAATGCCTTGTGTTTTCGTTCGCCCCCGCTCTGCTTAGGCGGAACCAAAACAGAAATTTTTTTCAGTTTTGTACCCGTTGTCCAGGTCTGGCATCTTTAGAAGATGGAAATTTGGTGGGGTGTTCGACATCAGCCAAACAACTTGCTAAGATAAGAAAAGGGTTACAGGTTTTTCCAACCCAAAGACATATTTTCTCAAAACCAAACTAAATAAAAAGGAGGTGAGGACATTGCAGAAGAAACAACCCAAGACAAAAAAGACATTTGTAAAACCGGCAGTTATTGCACGTGGTAAGGAAAACATTACCATGAATATCTGTGGTCGAGCAGGCTGTCAAGGTAAGTAAGTGTAAGTATGGCGAGGGAATATCTT
>VAPM010352970.1_pt1 | contig 16157 bp, 13 predicted proteins | sample 3395091 | NCBI WGS metagenome assembly VAPM01 (sample SAMN08290445, study PRJNA428436) | hydrothermal vent metagenome | isolation source: Deep-sea hydrothermal vent chimney 3 | place: Pacific Ocean: Juan De Fuca Ridge | reverse complement strand
GGTCCCCCCTCGCTCGAAGACTCGCTTGTCCCCCCTGAAGGGGGGACGGCCGAGTCAGGACCTAGAACTGGGGTTGGCCGACGCCACCGCTGCAACGGCCACCGGGTTCCGGCGCGCTCGAGGCGCCCGTGAACTCGTTGACGAACTGCTCGAGGCGGCTGTCGGCTGCATCATCGAGATCGAGTTGACGTGCCCATGCTGTGGCGATGATCGGAGAGTCCTGGCCGGGGACCATAGACACAACGACCTTCTCGTTGCGACTCACGAAGCGTCGCAGTGACTGAACGTCGTCGTCGGCTACGTTCTCGCCGTAGGAGATCCACACGGCACCGTGCTCGAGCGAGTGCAGGACGTTCTCGGTCGCAACCTCCCCACCGTAGAACCCGCAGTTCTGCCAGATCGGAGAGTGCTGACCACCCGCAGGAACCTCACCAGCGGCGTACACTTCTCCCTCGACGTGCACAGGATCGCCCACTGCCTCATTCGAGGTCCCGTCGGGGACGCCTCGCAACTCAGGCTGTGAAAGTGCCACGATCGCAACCAGTCCCACGACGAGGGCGATGCCTCCCGCCCATGCAAGACGCTTCGGCCACGCAGACTCACCGGGAAGTGACTGTGACTTTGGTTGCTTGTTCTTCGACTTGTTCTTCGACTTGGGCTTGTTGCTCATCTGTGATCCTCGTTGGGTGTTGGGATGGGGACGGTTCGAAGCAGGGCACAAAGGTAGACCATGTGGTCGACAACAGGCAGTGATCTTTCGATACGCCCTGGGCCGACAGGCCGGCCCGGCTCACCGCCTCTGCACGTATCCGGGTCAGTTCCGCAGCTCATCCGACCTGCGTCGGAACTCCTCGTCGTCGATCTCTCCCCGTGCATATCGCTCGGCGAGAATCCGCTGTGCTGAAGCGCTCGAATCGTTGTTCTTGTCCGATGACGAACCAGACGTCGTCTGGACAACCGCCCACACGACGAGGCCGATGACCACGAACATGACAATCCAGCCCATGCCCATGAGTCCCCATCCGAACCCGTCCATGTAATCGAACCCTGCAGCATCTGCGAACATCGTTCCTCCTGTCGGTATCAGACCCATCACATCACCCGGTGACCGTGATGGGTGTCCTCATCCCGGCTTCGTAGTGCCCAGGGACAAAGCATGCTGCCTCGAGTTCAGTCTCACCCGGGGACGAGAAGACGACGATCTGTTCGACCGTTGCGCCCGGGACGAGATCATCAGCGTCGAACACGGAGACCGACATCTTGTCGTGCTCCTCCATGGGCATGTTCGTGGCGTTCTCGTGGGGAGCTATGAGCATCATCTCATGAGGCACGACACCTGCGTTGGTGACCCTGAAGAGGTACTCGACGTCAGCTTCGAACTCGGTCTGGGACAGAACGACAGAGAACTCCGAGAGCTCCACCTCGACGACACGGGCTTCTGAGCCCGGCGCCGTGTCGTGGAACGTCGATTTGAGACCGGTCACGGCGTTGTGCGACGTCACGGTCACGTGTTGCGTCGCCCCCTGGACCCCGACCTCGGGTGATGGCAGTGGGGACTCGTCGATGCTCGCCACCGAGCACGCCGCCGATACGAGCATCACGACGACGGAAACGGCGAACACGCCTCTGGATCGCTTCCACATGTCGAGAACTCCTTGTCGAGGAAACCGTGTGCACCCAGTATCTCGAGGGGACGCGGAGTTCAACAGTCGCCTATCCGGCTACCTGCCCTCATCCATACGGTGGAGGGTCTGAGAGCCTGTCGGCTACTCGATGGCGCCGATACGCAGACCGACGGCAACGGCCTCTGCACGAGACGACACATCGAGACGTTCGAAGATGCCTCGCAGGTACGTCTTGACCGTCGCTTCCGATATCCCGAGCTCGCGGGCGACCTGTTTGTTCTCCGAGCCGTTCGCGATCAGCTGGAGCACCTGCTGCTCTCTCGGGCTCAGCCGCCCCATCGGTTTCGACCCGGTGCGCATCTCGGCGATCAAGGGCTCCATCAGTTCGCCGTCGATGTACGTCTTGCCCTCAGCGGCAGCTCTGATGGCGATGAGGACCTCGTCTCTGCCTGCGCTCTTGAGCAGGTACCCGGCTGCGCCGAGCTCCACGGCTCGTCGCACGTATCCCGGCTGGTCATGCATGGACATCATCAAGACCTTGACCTGAGGGGACTCGGCGGCCAGACGCTCCAACGCTGCAAGACCCGTCATCTCAGGCATGCGGATATCGAGCAGAACCACATCGACCGGTTCGCTTTCGACCACGTCGAACATCGCTGCAGCCGAGTCGACGTCCGCAACGATCTCGATATCGGGTTCGTCTGCGAGCATGTATCGGACACCGTCGCGCACGACCTTGTGATCGTCGACGATCAACACCTTCATTCGGATGCCTCCTCAGTCGCTCGCGGTAGCCATGCACGGAAACGGGTTCCGCCGCGCCCCATGGTATCGAGAGTCACGTCGCCGTCGAGAGCGACGAACCGCTGGCGCGTCGTGCTCAATCCAAGCCCGGGGTGTGCCGTCGAGCCGTCCGGCGAACCGTCATCTTTCACATCGAGAATCAACCGCTCACCGTCGCTGTAGAGCCTGATCTCGATGCGACCGGCGTCGGCATGCTTGCGAACGTTCGTGATCGCCTCCCTTGCTGCCCGATAGATCTCTGTGCGAGCTGCCGATGACGGCTCGTAGTCGACGTCGATCTCCAGATGGACGTCGAGGTCCGTCTCGACTTTCGTGAGGTCCACGAGATCCTCGAGTGCCGTGGCGAGACCGGCATCTGCCGCAAGCTCGAAGTGCAGCAGCTTGAGTTCCTTGCGTAACGTCGTGTCCATCTCCCGCACGACATCGGTGAGGCGCCCCAGTTCGATCGCCACCGGATCGTCGTCGTCGAGTTTCGCCCGGGAACCTTCGAGTCCGTACAAGAGCCGATACATTGGCTGGCCGATGTCGTCGTGGAGGGCCCCGACCACTCTCCGTCGTTCCTGCTCCTGGGCCGCGAACGACGACTGCAGGAGGTCTTCTGCCTGGCGCCTCCGTCTGTTGAGCTCCCGGCCTCGCGCAGCGATACCGACTGCCATCATCGTGGCAATGGCCACGATCCCGATACCGATCGAGATCCACACGTTGCGCGCGATCTGCGAGAGCGCCCGGTTGAAGCCACTCGCATCCTGTTCGACCTCTGCAACGTAGCGCGGCACCCCACCGACAACCGTGATCGGGGCGTAGAGCTCGATCAGCTCGCCGTGGCCACGGTCGTATGCGTGCGCAGGGTCGGTCAGGTCGGACACGTGACGTCCTGTGATGCCCTCGAACGCAGCGGCGGCGTGGGCTGGGAGCACGAAACGGCGACCCACGAGCTCATCGGCATCGGAGTACACGATCGTGCCGTCGGGTGCCCACACCTTGACCCTGACCGTCTCCCCGCCGAGGACCGATACACGCACCGCGACGTCGAACTGCACGTACTGTGCCGGTGCGTCCTTCCCTTGCGGCGGGAACGGCGGAAGCTCATCGATGACAGCAATGACCATCTCGGCCCTGGCGTCGAGAAGATGGCCGCGAGCAGACCGCGTGATCGAGAACCCGAGGACGATGGTCACACCAAGCGCGAAAAGGACCCCGAAGACGGCGAGACGACCGAGCCCACCGATCTCGACCCAGTCGGACCGCAGGTTGGACACGGAACGTCGAACACGATGGATGATGGACCCGGATACCACGGTTCGAATCTACAGCAGCGCCACCGTTTCAGCCCCTTCGTTGTCGGTCGCCAGCAGTGAGACATGCTCCACACATGCTGGCGACGGTGAACTGTCAGCTGTGAACCGTGAGCTCTCTTGCTACGTCGACCAATCGATAGAGGGCCTTGCGCGGATTGAACGCTCGGTCGATCAGCCCGTGCCGTGGGTAGTAGCCGCGGTCATGGTCGATGAACCCGTCGAGGAACACTGTGGCATCAGAAACGGCCAACGCTGCTCGCGCCGTCTCTTCGACACGCTGTGCCACCGTGCTGTCGTCATCGAAGACGGCACTCTCGGATCCTCGTGGAAGTTCGACGAGGACCACTGCCCCCCGCCCATTCGCCAGGGCGAGAGTCGACGCCGCAGAAACACCGGCATCGACGGCCGCAGGGAACGCGACACGGAACATGATGTCATCGAAGATCCGACTCTCGTCGAGTTGAAGAGCCTCGGCGACCAGAGCATTATCGTCGGGGGAGAACCCGGCGGAGACGAAGTGGTGCACAGAAACGTCCGGCCCACCGATCGGTACGATCGGGGAGATCGCCATGCGGACCGTCGCGATCCGAACATTCTGCATCGCCGAGACGACGTGTCCGAACTGCCCGGGAGGAGCGATGATCTCCCACCGCTCGATCACGTCTGCTGCATCTCGCACGATCTCGACGGTCCTGGTATCGGGGACACCGGTAGAGAAGACGGTGAAGCGCATCGCTCGTCCGGCGAGGTCGGCCATGCGCCTGGCCCCTGATGGTCTCGACAGGTCGCTCAAAGGGATTCGAAGGCTACGGATCCTCGCCTCCCACAGGCCGAGGAGCGGAGCATCGTTGCGGACGCTCTTGCGCGTGAACTCGTCGAGACCGGCAGTTGGGAACTCAGCGACGGCCATCCAGGAGTGCCTCATCGTCACCCCGAGCGGACTCTCCCAACTCGGATCCAGCGCAGTATCGAGCGACATCGGCAGCGCTGTGCCCGTGCCCACCGATCCGTACGATCGGAGCGGCTGAGTGTCGTACCCCTCCTCGGTGACATCGACGATGAAGATGCCGAGCTTCGGTGGATCGTCTCTCCCGTTCTCGGCTGCCGGTGGCACCGACGCCAGTTCCGAGTAGTCAGGACGCACGAACCCCGTCGACGGCGCAACGTACATGTCCGTCTCTCCGTGGCGGTTGTACAGGACCGTATGCACATGCCCGGAGAAGAGGGCTTCGACGCGGTGCTGTTCGAGAAGATCGAGCAGCCAGGACCTTCCCGGTTCACCGAGGTTGTCGTAGTGCTCGTTCTCGTTGCGGTCCCGGATGAACGGTGGATAGTGAGTGAAGACGAAGATTCGCCGATCGGACGACGATGCGACCTCGAGGTCGGACTCCACCCATTCCCGCTGCCGATGTTCGCGCTCGAGTCCCGAGTTCAGGAGTTGTGCGTCGAGGACGACGAAGTGACACTCCTCGACGTCGAACGAGTAGAACGGTGGCCCCCAGGCCTCCTCGTACACCGGGTAGTTGGCCTCATCGACTGCGGGCACTGCAACGAACGCGTTCGGCTTGTCCCCCACGTCGTGATTGCCCGGGACGAAGTAGATCGGATGGCGCAGCTGTCGATACACACCGTGCGCAAGGTCGATCGCTTCACGGTGGGTCTCCTCGAGCGGCAAAGGATGCACGATGTCGCCGAGGTGGACGACGAACGCTGCATCGATCTGGTTGCAGAGATCGACGATGAACTCGTTGCGTTGCACCATGAGTGCGTTGGACGGGTAGGCATCGACCTCCTGGTCCGGTGGCCGGATGTGTGAGTCGGCGATCACGATGAATCGGAGCCCACTCCCATCAGATGCAATCGGTACTTCGGTCATCGTTTTACTCCTCCTCGAACGGACGCAGGACGCGTACGGTACTGCATCGAGGGATGGCTCCAACCCTGCAAACCGCAGGTCCGATGAGCTAAGTTGTGCCCATGATGGACTCAACGTATAGCGCCGTGTACGCACGATCACTCGAAGACCCTGAGGGGTTCTGGGCCGAAGCCGCCCGCGACATCGACTGGACAAGACAGTGGGACACCGTGCTCGATCGCGACGCACAGCCTGTGGCGCGATGGTTCGTCGGCGGAGAGTTGAACACGTGCTACAACGCGCTCGATCGACATGCCGACGGGGGACGAGGCGATCAACCCGCCCTCATCTACGACAGCGCGGTGACCGGTACGGTCGAGACGTTCACCTACAGCGAGTTGCGCGACCGCGTCGCACGGTTCGCCGGGGTACTTGCGAGCCGCGGCGTCGGACGCGGGGACCGCGTGGTCATCTACATGCCGATGATCCCCCAGGCGGCTATCGCGATGCTGGCCTGTGCCCGTCTCGGTGCCGTCCACTCTGTCGTCTTCGGAGGATTCGCCTCGAAGGAACTTGCCGTTCGCATCGACGACTGTGCACCCAAGGTTGTTGTCTCGGCATCCTGTGGCATCGAAGTGAACCGTGTCATCGAGTACAAGCCGCTGCTCGACAAAGCCATCGAGATCGCCGAGCACCAGCCAGACCACACGATCATCTACCAGCGCGACCAGGCCACCGCGTCGATGGTTCCGGGACGGGACCTCGACTGGGCAGACGAGATGCGCGATGCGCAACCACATCCGTGTGTCCCCGTTGCTGCAACCGACCCGCTGTACATCCTCTACACATCCGGGACCACGGGCGAGCCCAAAGGCATCATCAGGGACAACGGAGGTCACGCCGTTGCCCTCAAGTGGACGATGAAGAACATCTACGACGTCGACCCTGGAGAGGTGTACTGGGCGGCGTCCGACGTCGGATGGGTCGTTGGACACTCCTACATCGTCTACGCCCCGCTTCTCCACGGCGCCACGACCGTGCTCTATGAGGGCAAGCCCGTCGGCACTCCCGACGCCGGTGCGTTCTGGCGTGTGATCGCCGACCACGGGGTCGTCTCGATGTTCACGGCCCCCACGGCGATTCGTGCGATTCGCCAGCAGGATCCCAATGGTGCGTTCATCACCGAGTACGACCTGAGTGCCTTCCGTGCGCTCTTCCTCGCCGGAGAACGCTGCGACCCCGACACCCTCGCCTGGGCTGAGAGCCAGCTCGGTGTCCCCGTGATCGACCACTGGTGGCAGACCGAGACCGGATGGGCGATCGCCGCGACCTGCCTCGGGATCGAACAGACGCCGATCGTCCCGGGCTCGCCCGGGCGTCCTGCACCCGGGTGGGACATCGCGGTGATGGGACCGAACGGAGACGAGATGCCAACCGGAGAGATCGGGGCGATCTGTGTGCGCCTGCCGATGCCGCCATCGTCCCTTCCGACGCTGTGGAACGCCGATGACCGCTTCGTCAACACCTACCTGTCGGCGTTCTCCGGATACTACGAGACCGCAGACGCCGGATACATCGACGACGATGGGTACCTGTTCGTGATGTCGCGTACCGATGACATCATCAACGTCGCGGGCCACCGCCTTTCTAGTGGTGCATTGGAGGAGGTCCTCACGTCACACCCCGATGTCGCAGAGTGCGCCGTCGTCGGTGTGGCAGACGAGTTGAAGGGACAGCTCCCCATCGGCTTCCTCGTCCTCCAGGCCGGAACCGAGCACGGTGACGGCGAGGTCGTCAGCGACGTCGTGGCTGCAGTACGCGACCAGATCGGGCCGGTCGCTGCCTTCAAGTCTGCCGTCGTCGTCCAGCGTCTTCCCAAGACACGCTCAGGGAAGATCCTGCGTGGGACGATCGCCCGCATCGCCAACAACGACCCGTGGACGATGCCTGCCACAGTGGACGACCCGGCGATCTTCGACGAGATCGCGACCGCTCTCGCAACGATCGGGTACCCGCAGTCCCCTTCATAGGACGTGACCGACGGCGCCACGGGCTGACGACAAGCATGTTGACTGGTCGCGCGACCAGACGTACACTCGCTGGACCATGAACGTTGCAACAACCCGCGAGATGATGTGTATGGCGATGTCACAGCCATGCAGATTGGTCGCGTAGCAACACCAAACACACCACACGAGGGATCTGCACGGGCAACCGGAGCGGGTCCTTTTTTTCTTTGTCTGGACCCCCACCGATTGCCACAGCAGCCTTCGGCGATCCGGGAGGACGCTATGACGAAGGAATACCGATACGAGACCCTGCAGATCCATGCAGGCCAGGAACCGGCACCGGGCACGAACGCCCGTGCCGTACCGATCTATCAGACGACGTCGTACACGTTCGACGACTCAGATCACGGCGCACGACTCTTTGCGCTCGAAGAGTTCGGCAACATCTACACGAGGATCATGAACCCGACCACCGATGTCTTCGAGCAGCGCATCGCCGCGCTCGAAGGGGGCGTTGCAGCGGTCGCCACGGCAAGCGGGCAGGCGGCACAGTTCGCAGCGCTCACCACACTTGCTGAGGCAGGTGACAACATCGTCTCGACGTCGTACCTCTACGGAGGCACGTACAACCAGTTCAAGGTCGCATTCAAGCGTCTGGGAATCAACGTCCGGTTCGTCGCGAGCGACGATCCGGACGAGTTCGCACGCCGCATCGACGATCGGACGAAAGCGATCTACCTGGAGTCCATCGGGAACCCGCGGTTCAACGTTCCCGACATCGAAGCGTTCGCACGTCTCGCCCACGACGTCGGAGTCCCCCTCGTCGTAGACAACACGTTCGGTGCAGCCGGCTATATCAGCCGACCGATCGACCAGGGAGCAGACATCATCGTGGCATCGGCGACGAAGTGGATCGGTGGTCATGGAACGTCGATCGGGGGCATCATCATCGACTCCGGTAACTTCGACTGGCGCAACGCCAGGTTCCCCGGCTTCACCGAGCCGTCGGAGGGGTACCACGGGCTCGTGTTCGCCGACACGTTCGGTCCCGATGGGCCGTTCGGGAACATCGCCTTCGCCGTGCGTGCACGCGTCGAGGGCCTGAGGGACCTCGGAGCTGCACTCTCCCCGTTCAACGCGTTCCTGCTCCTTCAGGGTGTCGAGACCCTGTCGCTGCGGGTACAGCGTCACATCGACAACGCCCTCGACCTTGCCCTGTGGCTCCAGGACCAGCCGGGCGTGTCGTGGGTCAACTACCCGGGACTCGAGAACCATCCCTATCACGAGGTGGCTCAACGTGTGCTGAGCAACGGCTTCGGGGCCGTGCTGTCCTTCGGTGTGCGCGGTGGTGTACCTGCAGCGAAGCGCTTCATCGACTCGCTCGAGCTCGCATCGCATCTCGCCAACGTCGGTGATGCCAAGACACTCGTGATCCACCCTGCATCGACGACCCATCAGCAACTCTCTGCGAGAGAGCAACTGGCGGCAGGCGTCACCGACGACCTCATCCGTGTGTCGGTCGGCATCGAGCACATCGACGACATCGTCGATGACTTCTCCTCGGCATTCTCGAAACTCGAACGAGCCGAAGCCGTCGCCTGATGAAGCATCGCATCACGCTGCGTGGAGTGTTCCACCTCGAACGAGGCGGAACACTCCACGACGTCGAGGTGGATGTGCGTACCTGGGGGACGCATCGTTCCTCTGCCACGCTCGTGTGTCACGCGTTGACAGGTTCCGCCGACGTCAACGCGTGGTGGGGCGGCTTGTTCGGGTCGGGACACACACTCGACCCGAACGAGTCGTACCTCGTGTCGATGAACGTCCTCGGCGGATGCGCCGGTACGACGGGTCCGGCAACGACACCGCCGGGAGCGGGCGGGCCGCTCGGTCCACAGTTCCCGCGTGTGACGATACGAGACATGGTCCATCTCCAACGAGCCATCCTCGATGAGCTCGGTGTGACCTACCTCGACCTCGTCATTGGCGGATCCATGGGCGGCATGCAGGTACTCGAATGGGCGGTCCTGTACCCGGAACGTGTCGGTGCGATCGCACCGATCGCCGTCGGTGCGGCACAGTCGGCGTGGGCCATCGGCATCTCCGAGACGCAACGCCACGCGATCGTCACGGACCCGAGCTTCCACGCAGGCCGCTACCACCCGGACGCACCACCGGCCGCCGGGTTGACAACGGCGAGGATGATCGCCATGTGCTCGTACCGCAGCCATGAGAACTTCGAGTCGAGATTCGCGCGGACCCACACGAACGGTGCCTACGCCGTGCAGTCGTACCTGCGCCACCAAGGCGACAAGCTCGTGACACGCTTCGACGCGAACTCGTATCTGACGCTCATCGACGCCATGGATAGCCATGATCTCGGCAGGGACCGCGGACCACGCGAGGCGATCATACGACGCATCACACAACCAGCGATCGTCGTTGGGATCACCTCGGACGTTCTCTACCCGATCGCCGAAGTGGAAGCCCTAGCCGAGGCCATGCCGAACGCCCGGTTCGCGGTACTCGACAGCCCCCACGGACACGACGCGTTCCTCATGGACACGGCAGAGCTCGACACGATCATCCATACCTTCCTTGCGGGCGTGGCACGATCGGAGCCCCTCGGTAGCCACGGATCCGCCTGACGGGCCCGCCTCCGTCCCCCCTTCAGGGAGGACCGAAGAACCCCGCGAGCCCGGTGACGCTATCGTCCCGGGTCCAAGCAGCAAGAGGCCGACGGTGAACAACAGCGAGCAACTACGGGCTCCTCTCACAGGGACGATCATCACGGTTGATGCGGTCAAGGGCGAGGCCATCTCTGCCGGAGCGCAGCTGTGCCTGATCGAATCGATGAAGCTCGAACATCCCGTCACCGCATCGGTCAGTGGCACGGTCACGCACGTCCACGTCGTCCCCGGCCTCACCGTCACCGAAGGTGACGTCCTGATCGAGATCGAACCGGGCCAAGAAACGGCATCACCGCCGACTACCGACAGCGTCGATGACGAACACACCGCAGATATGACAGAGATGCAACAGCGGCGGTTCATGACGACGGATGCGGCGCGACCCGAAGCGGTCGAGCGTATGCGATCTCTTGGAGGCTTCACAGCGAGGGAGAAGATCGACTCACTCATCGATGCGGGCTCGTTCCACGAGTACGGCACGTTCGTCATCGCTGCCCAACGCGCACGTCGATCCATCGATGAGCTCATCGATCGCACTCCCGCAGATGGGCTCGTCACCGGGATCGCCTCGGTCAACGGTGACCGATTCCCCCCGGATGCCTCACTCATCGCCGTTCTTGCCTACGACACGACCGTTCTGGCCGGCACCCAGGGTGTGATGAACCACAAAAAGACGGACCGGCTGCTCGCCGTGGCGCGCGAGCGACAGCTACCCGTCGTGCTGTTCGCAGACGGTGGCGGCGGTCGCCCCGGCGATACGGAAACCATCACCAAGACCGGCCTCGACGTCGGGACGTTCGCTGCCTTTGCACGGCTGTCGGGCACGGTCCCACTCATCGGCATCGTCTCTGGATACTGCTTCGCAGGGAACGCGATCCTCGCAGGGATGTGCGATGTCATCGTGGCCACACAGCATGGCCACATCGGTGCCGGTGGGCCCGCGATGATCGCAGGGGGCGGCCTCGGCGTCGTGTCACCCGATGAGGTTGGCCCGGTAGATGTCCAGTACCCCAATGGCGTGATCGACATACTCGTCGAAGATGACGAATCCGCGGTCAGGACCGTCGGACAGTATCTGTCGTACTTCCAGGGGACGGTCGAGACCTGGGAGACACGGGACCAGGTACCGCTACGCACGGTCGTGCCCACGAACCGCCGGCGTGTTTATGACGTGCGTTCGATCATCTCGACACTGGCAGACGCGGACTCGGTGCTCGAACTTCGCAGTGCGTTCGGCAGTGCACTCATCACCGTGTTCGCACGGATCGAGGGAGTTCCTGTAGGTGTCATGGCGAACGATCCGAGCTCCGGAGGTGGCGCGATCGACGCTGATGCCGGCGACAAGGGAGCACGCTTCATCCAGCTGTGTGACGCCTTCGGCATCCCCGTGCTGTCTCTCGTCGACACACCGGGGATCATGGTCGGACCCGATGCAGAGCGGGAGGCAACGGTTCGCCACGCCTCACGGCTCTTCGTGGCAGGTGCCAATGCACGTGTTCCCATCATGGCTGTGATCACCCGGCGCGGTTACGGTCTCGGGGCGATGGCCATGGTCGGGGGTGGCTTCAAGGAGAGTGTCTTCACCATTGCGTGGCCCACCGCAACACTCGGACCGATGGGCCTCGAAGGAGCAGTCCGCCTCGGGTACCGCAGGGAGCTCGAGGCGATCGACGATCCCGTAGAAAGGGAGATCGAGTACGACCGGCTCGTCGCTGCCGCCTACGACGACGGCAAGGCACTGAATGCATCGACATGGTTCGATGTTGACGAGGTCATCGACCCTGCCGATACGAGATCGTGGGTAGCAACGATCCTGCAAAGCCACAAGCCCGAGCGCTTCCCGAGATATCGGCCCTATGTCGATACCTGGTAAGTGGCGAAAGGGTCTGGCTACCCCAGCTTGCTGATCGCGGCGGCAACCTGGCCTGCCACTCTGGCATTGTTCTCAGAGAGTGAGAGATTGGCAGGTATGTTCTGTCCGTCGAGCGCTTTCGATATCTCGGCAAGAACGAACGGTGTTACCGCAGCGCCTGAGATTCCGGCAGCCTTGGCCCGCTCGAGGGCACCGTTCATCGCGCCCTGGATCGCCGATGAAGCGAGAGCATCGACGGCAGGAACCGGTACGCCAAGCAGCGCGCCACCGCCCCAGGTGAGCCGTTCGACGACGAACGCTGCCACGGCCTCGGGAGTGTCGAGCCGGAGTGGTGCCGGCAGGCCGCTCGATCGTGCATAGAACATGGGGAACTCATCGCACTGGTACCCGATCACGGGCACCGAAAGCATCTCGAGATGTTCGAGCGTCCTCGCGATATCGAGGAACGCCTTCGCCCCTGCAGAGACGGTGAGCACCGGGTGACGGGCGATCGCCGCGAGATCGGCTGAGACGTCACCCGAGTCGGTGACGCCGTGATGGACACCGCCGATGCCGCCGGTCGCGAACACGGTGATGCCCGCCTTTGCTGCGATCGCGAGCGAAGCCGACACCGTCGTCGCACCGACCGGCCATCGCTGGGTGACCGCTGCTGCGATATCTCGCTCGGCCGTCTTCGTGGCCTCACCGAGGATGCGTCCGTACCCGTCACCATCGAGTCCAACGTGTACCTTCCCATCCATGATCGCTGTGACCGCAGGCTCGGCACCGGAGTCACGGACCGCGGCAAGGGTTCGAGTAAGTGCTTCCTCGTTCGCCGGGGACGGCAGGCCGAGGTTCGAGAAGATCGTGCTCTCGAGCGCCACCACGGGACGGCCCCTCTCGAGCGCTTCGCTCACGGGCGCGCTGATGGTCATGTTCGGCATTGTGGGCTCCGTGTCTGGTCGATCCAACACCACGAGGTTACGGGGAGTACCGCGTGAGCACTTCCGCCGCTAGACGGTGGCCCGCTGTGATGGCACCTTCGATATCAATACCGGCCATGCGCGCCACGATGAAGCCTGCAGCGAATGCGTCACCGGCGCCAGTGGTATCGCGTACGTCTTGAACGGCGATCGCCGGCACGGTCGCAATGAGCCGCCCGCGGCTGTAGGCAACGGCCGGGTGTTCCCCATCCTTGACGATCGTGAGATCGGCACCCTTGGCTCCCAGGCTGTCTGTCATGGCGAGGATGTGGCCTTCGTCTGCGTTGCAGAACAGCACGTCGGGCTTCAGCGCATCGATCATGGTGGAGAACCGCGCGACGCCGAACTCTTCGATGATCGCCACTGATGATGCGTCGATACTCACCTTTCCCCCGGATTGGCGCACCGTGCGAATCGCCGCTTGGCTCGTCGCTCCCAGCGGTTCGACGACCAACGAGTAGGCGGGAACGTGGAGCCAGGTGATGCCGGTGAGATCGGTGTCGGCGATCGTGTCGAGTTCCACTGCCGCTGCTCGGTCGGGGAGCATCGATCGCTCACCGCCGGGGTGGACGAGTACCACGATCGTTCCGGTCCGTCCCTGCTGTTGCACGCGGGCATCGATGCCCGCGATCGCGAGGTCACCGATCAGAGATCTGCCGATCGCATCCGACCCGACCCGACCAATGAAGCGAACACCGGTACCGGTGTTCGCTGCAGCAACAGCGACATTGGCAGCACTCCCCCCTCGTCGCCGTTGGATCGTCACCGGGGTATCGGTGCCCGTCGCTATGTCGCTGGACAGCCACACCACGACGTCTTCGATGACGTCACCGAGACAGCAGAGCACCAGTAGTCCTATGCACAGGGAGCGGAGCAGCGTTGCACTACGTGACGATCTCGGCGTCGACGTCGACACTGCGGGAGTTGCGTCGGCGGCGGATGAGCACGATCGCGACCGTTCCACCGATGACGGCCACTCCGCCGAGGATGAGAACGGCTCTCGAGATCCGTCTGGCCTTCACCACGAACTCACCTGCGGTCTGAGCGAGTTCGTCTGCCTTGACTGCGAAAACATCGGCCTTCTCGAGTTGATCTTGGACAAGCTCGAGGCCGCGTTGAATCTGATCAACGGAGGATTGTGCGTACTCGATCGTGTCAGCAGCCGTCATCGTCGCCTCGCTGGTACATCCTGGATTCTGATTGGATTGTACCTGCGGCGTCGAGACGAGTGCCATGTGCGAGCGGGAGGTGGTCCGACGCCCGGAACTGATCGGGTGTGAAGTAGCGAGCTTCGTACGGGATCACCCGACTGTCGCTGTCCTTCCATGCATCCCAGTCGGGAAGGCGGGGCTCGTCGGCGTTGACAGACGTACCAGACCTTGGTTCTTGTCACCTGGTCTGCCATCGCATCCGTGGCGACCGCGTGATCCATGACACCACGCCCTACCCACGGGAAGGCGAAGGAAGCGAAGAAGTTGTACGAGTACGGGTTCTTGTCGTACTTCGACACCAGGTTGACCAACTCCTTTTCGAGGATCCGGATCGGATCCTCACGAAGGTACGAGTTGAGGTCGCCCACAACGAGGACGATGAGCCCTTCGACTTGAAGCGGCTGGCCATGATGGTGAATGTCTTTTTCGCCTTGACTCCTTGTATGTCATCGCGTCACCACCGAGAACACTCAACCGATAGGTGGTCTACTGGCCCAGATACCGCGAACTCGCAAGTCCGGTACGACCTTCTGCCGTCCCCCCTTCAGGAGGGACAGGTTGACCGAGAACCCAACGCCCCCGGTGTTCCTACATCCAGTCTGGTCTCAACGGCATGCCACTGGTACCGCGCTGGGGGGTGTTCACCGCGAGAACCTGATCGATGTGGATGCGGTTGTCCTCGAACAGCACGGCACAGCCTGCCATGTAGAGGCGCCAGATCCTCGCCCGAGCCTCACCGACTTCGCCGACGGCATCGTCCCAGTTGCATCCGAGGTTCTCGACCCAACGCCGCAACGTCATCCCGTAATGCTCCCTGAGGTTCTCTATGTGGCGTACCTCGAGACCGCGCTCCTGGAGTGCCGAGACCACGCTGCCAACCTCGTGGAGTTCACCGTCGGGGAACACATAGCGGTCGATGAAGGGTGAGCGACGAACCCGACCACGACTCACCGGACTGTCTCGACTGATCGCGTGATTCATCAGGCGACCTTCGGGGACGAGCAGGTCCGAAACCTGTGTGAAGTACGTCCCGAGGCGTGGCAGACCGACATGCTCGAACATGCCGATGGAACTGATCGCGTCGAACGGGCCGTCATCGACGTCCCGATAGTCCTGGAGCCGGATCTCGACAACGTCGGCAAGGCCAGCCTCGACCACACGTTTGCTCGCAAGGTCGACCTGATTCTGAGAGACCGTCACACCAACCGCTCTCACGCCGTAGTTCTCCGCGGCGTGCATGACCATTCCGCCCCAGCCGCATCCGATGTCAAGCAGCCGCATCCCCGGCCGAAGGCCGAGCTTCCGACATATGAGATCGTACTTTTCGGTCTGTGCCTGCTCGAGCGTGTCGGTGGGGGTCTCAAAGACCGCACACGAGTACGTCATGGATGGTCCGAGGATCATGCGGTAGAACTCGTTGGAGACGTCGTAGTGGTAGGAGATAGATGAGGCGTCACGACCCCGGCTGTGGAGTCGGCCGCGTCCACGATGCTCCTCCGGAGGAGGCGGAATGCGACGTAGGTTGCCAATGCCGACGACGCTGAGCAGGTCACGGACCTGTCTCGGTGTGAACTTCAACTCGGGAAGGAGATTTCTCAACTCGAGAAAGTCGTAGATGTCTCCGTCGATGTCGAGGTCACCCGAGACGTACGCCCGGGCCAAACCGAGCTCACCCGGAGCGGTGACGATCCGCACGAGTGCATCCCGTGAACGGATCACCACCGTCGTCGCCGCATCCTTGGGTCCAACGTCTGTGCCGTCGTACGCGATGAGGCGAACGGGGAGGTCCGTGCCGAGCCAATCAGAGATGAAAGATTCGAGGGTCATGGT
>VAPM010545155.1_pt1 | contig 16187 bp, 16 predicted proteins | sample 3395091 | NCBI WGS metagenome assembly VAPM01 (sample SAMN08290445, study PRJNA428436) | hydrothermal vent metagenome | isolation source: Deep-sea hydrothermal vent chimney 3 | place: Pacific Ocean: Juan De Fuca Ridge | reverse complement strand
GGTAGAACCCAAAACAGCATTCCAATTGCTTATCGAAAGACAAAAGCTGAAAAACACCGATGAAGACCAAAGTATCCGTCATTTTGAGATTTTGCTGGAACAAACCCGGCAACATGACTTTGAACAATACGAAATCTCTAATTTTGCCCTGCCCGGTTTTTATTCCAGGCACAACTCCATTTATTGGCTTGGTGGACATTATCTCGGCCTGGGGCCTTCGGCACATTCATTCAACGGCCATTCGCGCCAGTGGAATGTAAAAAACATGAAACAGTACATCGAATCTGAAACTGTTGACCGCCTTGTGCTGGAAAAAGAAATCCTGACCAGAAATCAACAATATAACGAGTACGTGATGACATCGCTGCGAACTTCCCGGGGATGCAATACAGAGCATATCCTGAATGGTTTCGGTGAAAAACATGTTGCTTACTTTGAACGAAAAATTCAGAAGTATTTGAAAGAAAACAAAGTCATGCAAAAAGGCAGTATTTACATTTTGACCGATACGGGCAAGTTGTTTGCCGATGGCATAGCCGGAGATTTATTTTTTGAAGAAGATTGACTTTCTGTTTTTCCAAAATAGTGCTAACGACCACTTGTACATAGGCAAATCCGAAATAGCAATGGCGTAACCTTTTAAGTTTTGTTAAGCTTAGGCAGTGGTTTTTAGCATTAATTTTGCTCAACAATCTTTAAAAACAAAAGAATATGGCAGAAATAACATTAAAAGGAAAACCCATCCACACATTGGGAAGACTTCCGGCAAAAGGCACCAAAACTCCTGAATTTACCCTTGTAAAAAATGACCTGAGTGAGGCTAAACTAGCAGATTACAAAGGGAAAAATATTGTACTCAACATCTTTCCCAGCCTCGACACCCCCACCTGTGCCGCATCGGTAAGGCGTTTTAATGCCGAGGCCTCCAAACTGGCCAACACGGTGGTGTTGTGTATCTCTAAAGACCTGCCTTTTGCCCAGGCACGTTTTTGTGGAAGCGAAGGGCTGGACAACGTGGAAACATTATCCGATTTCAGGCATGAAGAGTTTGGTGAAAGTTATCAGACTGAAATTGTAGATGGCCCTTTGGCCGGGCTGGAGTCGCGGGCAGTGGTTATCCTCGATGAAGAAGGGACGGTGGTTTACACGGAGCAGGTTCCGGAAATAGTGAACGAACCTGATTATGAAGCGGCATTGGCTGTGCTGAAATAGTCTCCGGTGCTGGCTTGAAAAATGTTTTTCCGAAAGCATTAACTTTACAGGCTAATAAAGAAACAGGATGAAAAGCCGTTTTTGATGAAAAAGCCGAATTTTTATTATCTGTCCCTGCCTTTTAGCATTGTAAATGGTGTAGTATGGGGTATCGGCATCGTGTCGCTTCCCCTGCTTGCCAAAACCACTGCACGGGCGGGGCTGACCTTTGCTATGATAAATCTCGGCATTGCTGCCGGAGCTATTGTTTGGGGTCATCTTGCCCCTAAATTCAGGTTAAACAACCTAATTTCTACGGGAACCGTCCTCTCTTTTCTTGCCTGGCTGGCCATCGTTTTGCTCAACGGAAAGTTTTTAATTCCGCTGGCTTTTGTGTTCGGTACTTTTACCGCCAGCATTTTCACCTTTGCCAGCATTATGATAACCAACACTTATCCAAAAAATTTGTGGGACAAATATATTGCTCAGATGCAAGCTTTTATGACCTTCGGAACGGTTGTGGGCCTGCTGGTTACCGCGGTATATGCCAAAGTTGTGGTAGGGCTTCCCTTTTTGTTTCTCGCTATTTTGGTTTATCTTCCATTTTACAAGCACCACCGGCATATTGCAACACATCACCAGCTGCATTCCAGCCTTCTCAAGCCAAAAATGCATTTTGCCGAGTTGTTCAACGGCTACTTCCACCAGCACATTCGCTGGAATCATCTCCTGAACTTTAAAAACAAACCTCTTTTGCTGTTGAATGTCCGTTGGATTTTTGTTTTGCTGGCACCGGCACCAGTTTATGCTATGTATCCCCTGCTTATGAAAAATGCGTTTCATTTGAGCGCTTCGGTTTCATCAATGGTGTATGCACTAAGTACGGCTTTTGGTGTCGTTCTGTTTATCTCTGCCGGCAAAATAGCAAAGAAAAAAAGCCCGTTTTTTACGATGAACCTCGGCACATTATTGTATGTTTTGAGCTTCATGTTGATGCTGGCAGGTATGTGGACGCACCTCTTTCTTATCGGTATTCTCGGTTTTATGCTTATGATATTTTCCTGGGCTTTCATTTCCACAGGAATGAATATTGGGGTAGTGGAACTCACCAGTGAGAAAAAAAGAGGCGAAGCACTGGGCCTTGCCAATTCATTCCAAAGTATTGATAATGTTTTGGGAGGAGCCATCGGAGGATTTATTGTCGCTTCGATGGGCTATGAGGTTATTATGTATTTTGGTATTCTGTTTTCCGGTATTGCTATCGCACTGGGTATCTTTCAACACAAACTTAAATCATAAAATTATGCTGTCTAAAAAGAAAAAAACTAACGAAAAAGAGGCTGTTTCAACAACTTATGCCAGTCGTTTTTTTACCAAACCGGTATCACGCTATCATATTCCTGATGAGGGTATGGATGCGGATGTGGTGTATCAGCTTATTCACGACGAGCTGAACATTGACGGAAATCCGGCATTGAATCTCGCCACGTTTGTAACCACCTGGATGGAACCGCAGGCCGAAAAACTCATTATGGAAACCCTGAATAAAAACCTGGTGGACCAAGACGAGTACCCGCAAACCGGAATCATTCAGGAAAGAGTAATTAACATGCTGGCACAGCTGTTTCATGCTCCCGAAAACAAAGAGTATGTTGGTACGGCTACCATCGGTTCGTCGGAGGCCATCATGCTGGGACTTTTAGCCCACAAATGGCGTTGGCGGAAAAAAAGAGAACAGCAGGGTAAACCCACTCAAAACCCAAATATGGTCATAGGCGCAGATGTTCATGTAGTTTGGGAGAAATTTGCGCGCTATTTTGATGTGGAAATGCGGATAATCCCCATGCAAAATAACCGATATATCCTCTCTGTAGAAGATGTAAGACATCAGGTTGATGAAAACACCATTTGTGTGGGTGTCGTTATGGGTACCACCTTTACCGGGCAACTTGACCCGGTGGAGGAGGTGAATGCGCTACTTGAAGAGATAAAGGAGGAAAAAGGCTGGGACATCCCTATTCACGTGGACGGCGCAAGCGGAGGCTTTATCCTTCCCTTTTTATATCCCGACTTTAAATGGGATTTCCGGCTATCGCATGTGCGTTCCATCAATGTTTCGGGACACAAATATGGTTTGGTCTATCCCGGAGTCGGGTGGCTTATTATGAAGGACAAGTCGGAACTTCCCGAAGAATTGATTTTTTACGTAAACTATCTTGGAAGTGAGGAGGCCACTTATACGCTCAACTTTTCGAGAGGCAGCGCCATGGTGGCTGCACAGTATTACAACCTGCTGCGTCTAGGAAGAAACGGGTACCGGCAAATTATGGAAAACAGCCTGATGAATGCCCAATACCTTGCTTCTAAGATTAATAAAATTAAATATTTCGATTTGATTAGTAAAGAGATAAAGCTGCCTATTCTTGCACTAACGGTAACAAAATCAGCCGGATTTAGCGTTTATCAATTATCAGATAAATTGAGGGAAAGAGGTTGGATAGTTCCAGCTTACTCGCTGCCTGCAGATGCCAACAACATAAAAGTTTTGCGTATTGTAATTAAAGAAAATTTTAGCCGTGATATGGCTGACATGCTGATAGAGGACATGCTTCGGTTTACAAAAGAACTTATAGGAGAGAAAAAACCAAAATCGGAATGCAATAATAGCAGTCAAATTCATAAACATATTTGCTAAGGCAAAAGGTTGATACATGCTGTTAACAGGCAGGATTCTCTTATTTATGCGAATATTCCTGATGCCAGGGAGCTGGTAACCATAAGTCTGAAAACCGGAAAAGTGATAAATAAAACCTCCTTTATCAGCGATTTTGGGAATTTCCCTATGGCAATGGATTCCGTTTATCACCGTTTGTTTGTCGGATACAGATTTCCACCCCGGCTGGAGGTTTTTAATTCACGAACAATGAAAACAATTACCACGTTGAAAATAGGCCACGATGCGGATGATGTTTATTATGATACGCAGAAAAAACAGCTTTATATTTCATGTGGCGGTGGTTATCTCGAAGTTATCCGGCAGGAAGCCCCTGACACCTATAAACTTCAGGACAGAATTAAAACAGCAGAAGGTGCTCGCACATCGCTTTACGTTCCACAACAGAAATATTATTATCTCGCCGTTCCAAAATCCGGGTACAACAGTGCACAAATCAGAATATATAAGCGAAGTGACGCTATAACTCACTGAATAGAAAGCTCCTTAAATGAGGAAGCCGCAGTGAAATAGTGCTATATGTATTTTTCTCCCTTTTCGATTTTTACATCGGTAACAAACAGCCTGATTTTCTGCTCATCTTCCTTACGACAAACCAATAAAATATCATCCTGCTCCACCACAATGTAATCCTCAAGCCCCTGCAAAACAACAAGTTTGTCCTGTGGCATGTTTACAATACAATTTTTTGTGTCGTAAAGCATAACATTTTTACCCACCACGGCATTTTTGTCTTCATCTTTTTCGCGAATGGTATAAAGCGATCCCCAGGTACCAAGGTCCGACCAGCCAAAATCTACGCTGAGAACATACACGTTCTCCGATTTTTCCATTACCCCGTAGTCGATGGAAATGTTTTTGCAAATCGCGTAAGTCTCTTTTATAAATCCGGTTTCTTCGGAGGTATTGTATTTCCCGATACCTTTCTGAAAAAGGCTGTCCACCTCTTTCAAATGCTTGTCGAAAGCGGCCATAATACTTTTCAGCGACCAGATGAAGATACCTGAATTCCACAAGAAGTCACCACTGGCCACGAAAGATCTGGCAATTTCGAGGTTGGGTTTTTCCGTAAAAGTTTTCACTTTATGCAGACGGCTATCTTTGGGATATATGTTTTCACCTTCAAGTTGAATGTATCCGTACCCCGTATCGGGACGGCTGGGACGGATACCCATGGTTATCAGCCAGTCCTGTTCCGATGCTGCTTTCATAGCCGTTTTCACATCCTTCACAAACTCGTCCTCCTTCAAAATAATGTGATCGGAGGGCGCCACCACGATAATAGCATCCTCGTTCTCTTCCTTTATTTTATAATTGGCATACGCGATACACGGTGCAGTGTTGCGCCGCGATGGCTCGCAAAGCACCTGTTTTTCCCCAATCTCAGGCAACTGTTCCAATACCAAATCTCGGTATATTTCATTGGTAACAATATAAATATTCTTAGCAGGAAGAATTTTGGTAAACCTGTCGAAGGTAAGCTGGATGAGTGTTTTTCCAGTTCCGAGCACGTCCATAAACTGTTTGGGATGTGCTGTTTTGCTCATAGGCCAGAAGCGGGAACCAACACCGCCGGCCATAATCACGCAATAATAATTGTCCATCGTAACTTTTTTAGTTGTAACAAAAATAAGGGATTCTGTTAAAATATCATCATCTTCGTTGAAATCAATTCACTATTCACTTCTCACCATTTCCACCGGCGTCAGTGGCTGGAAAAGAAAGATACGCTGACTGTCCAGTTCAACACATTTGTAACGTTTCCGTAATTTTTCAACTACCTGAAACTTCCGGCCATTTCTGAAAAGAAACCTGTCGCCCGGTTGCAAGTCTTCAATTAACGTTTCCTGTTTACCACCATCAAACAGCATGAGCGTCCGCGTTAGTTCCACATCGGCCTGACTTGAAGCTTTGATATTTCGTAAATGTTGATAAATACTTCGCTGTAAATCCGACGGAAAGATATTCTTTTCCAGAAAGGGCTTCATCAGTTTGCGGTAATTAGTTTTCCACTCCTTGCCATGTGCCTGAGCCCTGCTACCATACTGCTTGTGCGTTAACAGATGTGCCAACTCATGAACAAAGGTGATAAAAAACGAATAGGGATTCAAATCGTGGTTTATGGTGATACGATGGTAAGCTTGTCTGTTGCCCGGGGGACGATAATCGCCAAGTTTTGAAGCCCTGCTCCTGGTAATTTTCAAATGAATTTGATACCGGACAACCCATGCAAAGACCGTGTCAATTAGGGCTTCCGGAAGGTATTCTGCTAAAACTTCTTTTTCTTTCATAAAGATGTGATAAGTGCTAACGAACCTGATTTAACAAAGAGACATTACGTATAAGTTTTTCGAGCGGCGCTGTTGCCTCTTTCCAACGGTAATTTCGTTTTACAAAAGTAAAGGCTTTTTCTGCCATTTTAATGCGTTTCTCCTGATTCCCAAGCAGGTACAGGATGGCATCGGCCAATTCCAGGGCATTGTTTCCGATAAGGATTTCATCTTGCTCTCTGGCCTGCAGTGCCGCATTGGCCAGCGAGGTAGTAATACACGGGATCTTCATGGCCATAGCTTCCAACAGCTTGTTTTGCAGTCCGGTGCCCATGCGCATGGGAGCAATAAAGACTTCGGAACCGGCATAAGCTTCCCGAATGTCATCCATCCATCCGCTGACTTTAACTTTTTCATTTCCCAGATTCCTGACTTTTTTATGGGGACTTGCTCCGGCCAGCAAAAGACGTGCTTCCGGTTTTTTCCGCCATACCAGTGGCATAATTTCTTTGACAAGAAACTGTGCTGCATCCACATTAGGCGGATACTTCATATTTCCGGTAAAAACTATCTCTTGTCTTTTCTTTTGCGAAAGCGGATGAAAAAACTCCGTATCCACACCATTTTTAATGACTGTAATCGTATGCTTTTCCGGATGAGGAATTAAATCGCCATCCTGTTCAGAGATGATGATTTTATGGTCAAACAGGTCGAACATTTTCCTTTCAAAAGCTTCCATACGCTGATATTCCATCCTGAAAATCGGTTTCATCAGCCATCCGGCCTTATCGGCACGCCGTTTTAATCCATAAGAAAAAGCGTCCTGATAATCCAGTGTTTTTTTAATAGGAACATTCATAAGGTAACGTGCCGTCCGCGAAAGCTGGGCAAACATGTGATCAGGTTGGTATTCAGCAATTAACGCTTTTATTTTTCTGTTTGCCCGCTGGCTATAAAAGTAACCCGATTGTAACGGAAATCCTGAAAAATAGGCTCTCAGGATGTTTACCACACGGCCGCTTACCGGTAGGTCGATAAAATTAATGGAACGGCAATAGGGCTGTAATTGCTCAAAAGCCTTTTGTTTATCAGCTTTACGTAAAGGATTTAACGCGCAGAGAATAATCTCATGCTTTTCAGACAGCACTTTTATCTGATGAAAAGCCCGGAGCTTGTCTCCCTTTTCAAGTGGGTACGGAATTCTGGAAAGCAAAACGAAAATTCTCATAAGCCAGCGTCTGTTCGCTTCGGGCAAAGGTCATAAAATTTCACGATAAAAAGCCTCCAACTGCCCAATTATTTTTCGATTATCATGCTTTGCCTCCATGAGCTTGCGGGCATTTTTTCCCAAATTAGCTGCTTCCACCGGATTTTCGTAAAGACGGGCAATGGCCGATACAAAATCCTCAGCCGTAGTAGCAAGGAGTACACTCTCGCCATCGGCATATTCAATACCTTCGGCACCGGTTTTAGTGGAGATAACAGCCTTCCCAAGACACATGCTCTCAATAATTTTAATGCGGATACCACTACCGGAGAATAGTGGAGCAATGGAAATACTTTTCGAAATGATAAAATCACGGGCATTGGGGACTTCACCTAATACCACCACATTTTTTTCTTTCAGTTCCGTAAGCCACCGGGGCATAGCACGGCCGGCAAGATAAAGTTTCAGATCAGGATATTTCACACGTACTTTTGGCCATACCTCTTTCAAAAACCAACGTATCCCCTCCTCATTGGGTATCCAGTTCATGGCGCCGATATGAAACAAAGCATTTTCCTGCTGTTGTTTATCGTGAAGCGGATAGTCTTCAAAATTTACACCAAACGGGATGGCCTGCACTGGTTTTTGGCAATTACTTTTAAAAAATCCGGCATCTTTTTTCGTAATAGGCAGGATACCATCGAAATTGTTCAGCACTTCTTTTTCGTAACTTTCGAGTGTTGTAAAAAGGTGATGCAGGTATAACTTCTTCGCCGGATTCCGGCTTGTCAAAAATATTCGCTTCCAGATAAGATGCTCAATATTATGCGCGCGCAATACGATTTTTGCCTTGCTGTATTTTCTGATAATGTGCAGATAAGGCGCCATGAAAAGCGTTTCCATCTGGACAATATCAAAATTTTCCGTTTGCAGAATTCCAACAAGCTTTTTCTCAAAAGCCTTTGAGACAAACCGTAACACGTGGTACGATTGCCGTGAGAACAGATTTAAAAAGGCAGGAACAGGTTTTACGGCTAAATCAAGATGAACAAATTCAATACCGGTTTCATCGCGGTAAGCTTGCGGGATGTCTTTCGGCACGACTTGGTATTTATCCGAATTCACAGCGAGAACTTTTATCCGGTTTCCGGCAGCTATCAACCCCTCTATAAGGTTGTTCATAGCCATGGAACCCCCTTCTTTTGCAGGCCAGGGTGATTTGTTGCAAATGAAGAGTATTTTCAGCGGAGTCATTGTCTTTGTTGTTCGGATTTTTTTTTCAGCAACATAGATTTTCCTTTGCCCAAAGTATCCACAATTTTCTTAACACCCTTGTGTTTTTCAAAATATTTTCGCCAGCTTTCCGTATCCATAATCTGTGAGTCGGTGGTGGCTTTGTATGTCAGAAACAGCCCGAGAGGAAGAATGACCATCGTGGAGAGCCAAACGCCGAAGACCACGCTCATTTCACCGGTACGGGCAGCTTTTTCACCGGTTACCGAAATAACATGATAAATAACAAAGAAGATAACGGAAATAACTACGGGTAGTCCGAGCCCGCCTTTCCGGATAATGGCCCCCAACGGTGCCCCTATGAAAAAGAAAATCAGACAGGCGAGAGAGAGCTTAAATTTCTGATTCCAAACAATCTCGTGCCTGATAATCAGCTGATCTTTAGGTTTAACAATACGGTTTACATGAAACAACACATTGTCTTTTGCATTACGTGTACGCCGCTGTGCATACCCTAGGATTTGATTTTGGGCATCCAGATCAAAATTCTTTAGGAAAGGATAGAGAATGGGGGTCGTCTTCGCCTCTTTTTGAACTATATCCTTATGTTTAGAGCCTGGTTTCTCCTTTTTCTTCAACAGACCGAAACTGCGCAATGAGTTTACCTGAAAAGCAATTTTTCTCTCCTTCACAAACAGAGACAAAGAATCAATAGCATGGTTAAGCTGCTTAATATTCAGCATTGAATAATGGTTCTTAAAAAGCGACTCGTTTGTGTGGTTAAGGTCTAGTTGGGAAAGATCGAACGAAAGAATTTGCTTTTTAAATTTAATCACTTCAAAGGGATGGCTTTGCCGGTACCCCCTTTCATTGACAACTTCAATATAATTATAGCCATTAAAGAGGGAGATAACCAAATGCTGCTGGTTGGGCGACAGCTCCATGATACCTTTTTTTGCAACAGTTACTTTTGTATCGCCCATCCGGTTGGTATGGTCGTATATCATAACATTGAAAATAGTTTTATTGTCTTTGGCTTTTCGGCCTGCTCTGATAACATACCCATTAAGCTCATTGTCAAAGATACCCTCATCTAAGTTAAAAGCCAGCTTTTTCTGACGTACATCATAGAGTAAAGAACCAAATTTCAGGTTGGCAACCGGGAAAATATAATTTGAAAACAAAAAGGCACTGATGCTGATAATAACGACCAGAATAATAAGTGGTTGCATGGCTTTCTGCAGAGAGATGCCGGAACTCTTAATGGACACCAGCTCATAATGTTCTCCCAGATTACCGAAAGTCATAAGAGAGGAAAGCAGAACGGCAAGAGGCAGTGCGAGGGGCACAAAAGTTGCCGATGCATAAAACATAAGTCGCAAAATAACAGTCAATCCGAGACCTTTGCCAACCAGGTCATCCACATATTTCCACAAAAACTGCATCAACAATATGAAAAGCGCAATCAGAAAGGTCATTAAAAAAGGACCCAGATACGATCTCAGCATATATTTATGGAGTTTCTTCATGGAAGCTTATAAAACCTGTTACAAAGATAGGGAAACTGTTGGGGATGATAATATAAAAAAAGCCAATCTCTTTCGGAGACTGGCTTTTTCAATGAATTCGCAGAAAATTATCTCTTCAGGACTTTTCTGGTCGAGTAGTTTATTTTCAGGGCATTGGCCTTACGCAACTGTTGCTTTACATCAGTAACAATTCCCATCTTAGTATTTTCATCTACTTTTAAAGAGGTGGTGATGAGGTTTCTCTCAGCTTCGTTACGTGCCTGACGTTCTTTGGAAACAAATTCCGGAATATCCTTCACCGTAGCGTAACTGTCGTTAAGCTGAATACGTGATTTAGTACCGTAAAGAGCCTTATTCACCGGCTCTCCAATGTAAATATAACTCACCAACGATTTCTTCTGGAGTTTCTGAACCTGCGTTGCAGTAGGAAGCTTAATTTTCACCATTAAAGTATTCTCACGCATGGTAGTAGTTACCATGAAGAAGAAAAGTAATATGAAAATAATATCAGGAAGCGATGCGGTATTAATCGCCGGTTCTGATTTAGTTTTAGTTGTTTTAAATTTTGCCATTTTACTGTCCTCCTACATTTTCAGGTTCAGCTTCTGAAACACGTATTGGAACCAACTTGTTAATAATCTTAGTCTTCTTGGGATCAACCAGTTGATCGAATTTCAGACCATAATATTTAAGCGATTGCTGATCTTTCATTTCATTAAACGCTTTCGCTATTGCATCCTGAACGCTAATGTACATTTTGTAAGAGGTTCCCCTATCATTCTTTAACGAAACAATACCCTTTGACATCAAAACTTTTTTTCCTAATCCGGGAATAAATTTTTCCTGAACTTCGGGATAAGCCTTGTTGTTGGGATGCAACGACATGAAATCAACAACTTTTTGAGTCAGGTTGCTAATATCACCTGGTTTTCCGTTGACAAGCATGAGATCGTGGCTGTTGATAAGAATTTTCAAAACGTTTCGTTCTTTCACATCCACATTTTCGTTTTTATTTTTGACAGGTGGTGGCAGAATCCTCGTAATACCGGTATCAACATCCATGGTTGTTGTAACCAGGAAGAATATCAGCAAAAGGAATGCGATATCCGCCATTGATCCGGCATTTATTTCCGGTGCTGCTCTTTTAGCCATAACTTTTTATCTTATTTAAATATTTTCATAACTCCTGAATACAGGATAACGACAATAGACAATCCAAATGTAATGTAGGTGGCAATAAGTCCCATACCTACAAGTCTTGAAGTCTCTGCAGTAATATGATATGTTTCCAGTCTTAAGGCCGAAAGTTGGTTTGTGGCAAAAGCATAAGAAACAGCAAGAATTACAGCAAGAAGCACAATGCTCAAAAGCATTTTTATCAGGTTCTTGGGGTTAATAACTATGGTATAAATCGGTGCCAGGATAAGAACGAGTATACCAAGAATTAACATGAATTTTCCCCAGTTCAGGAAAGTGTCAGTACTTATAGCTCCGGCATAGAATAATATTCCGGGGAGAGCTGATAAAATCAGCAGTACGTACAAAACCTTTCTGGTAATGTTTGCTACTTTATCTTTCATGGCTGATTATTTTTTGTATTGTTTAGCCACTAAGTCAATGAAAGCAATGGAAGTATCTTCCATGTCGCTAACCAGACTGTCGATTTTTGAAATAATATAGTTATAGAAAACCTGCAATATGACAGCTACAATCAAACCAAACACGGTTGTCAACAAAGCCACTTTAATACCAACAGCAACAACTGCAGGGCTAATATCACCGGCTGCTGCAATATCGTCAAATGCTTTAATCATACCAATCACCGTACCCATAAATCCTAACATAGGTGCCAGAGCAATGAATAAGGAAACCCAGCTAACGCCGCTCTCCAGTCGTCCGGTAACTACGCTACCATAAGCAACAATAGATTTCTCCACGTCTTCCAGTCCGTTGTCGTAACGGTTGAGGCCCTCTGCGAAAATAGCAGCAACAGGTCCACGCGTGTTACGGCAAATTTCTCTTGCGCCTTCAATATCATTATTGTTAAATGCTTCTTCCACATTTTTAAGTAGCTTTTTGGAGTTGATGGAAGCAAGACTCAGGTAAAGGATACGTTCAATAACAATGGCAAGACCGAAAATAAGGGTCAACAAAATTGTACCCATAAATCCGGGACCACCTTCGATGAATTTTTCTTTTAAAACCTGGTGGAATGATTTTGGTTGTGCAGTTGCGGCAGGAATAGTTGCAGCAACGGCAGTAGTGTCTGTTGCAGTCGAATCATTTTTGACTACTGTTGTTGTATCATTTGCTGCGGCGTCCTGGGCATAAACAAAATTTGAAAGCCCTATGGTTAACAGGGCAGCAATTGAAATGAATGCAATAAATTTTTTCATGATTGATAAAAATTGATTAAAAACGATTTTACATTTTCTGAAATAAAAGCGGTTACAAAAATATAAATTAATTTGATTAAGAACTATTTTTTAGATAATTATTCACTTTCAGCGGAGAGAGTGGGATTCGAACCCACGATGCCCTTTAGGGGCATACACGCTTTCCAGGCGTGCCTCTTCAACCGCTCGAGCACCTCTCCTTTTCCGGACGCCAAAAGTATAAAAATATTTTTAATGTACAGAAATTTCTCCTCTTAAGGGTAAATTCATAATGGCTCTAAACTTTTCGGGGGTAATATTTTGCCCCAGCAGAAACATACTTTTTGTCAAGGCAGCCTCGGTTGTGATGTCATATCCGCTGATAATTCCAATCTCTTTCAACATTAAAGAAGTGTCGTATTTCCCTTGTTCAACGGCTCCTGCCGGGCATTGTGATACATTTATAATATGTAATCCACTTTCCACGGCCATTTTTAAAGCTGTGATAAACCATTCTTCCATAGTGGCATTTCCCGATCCGAATGTTTCCAGAATCACAACTTTTAAATCGGGAATATGAAGGATGGCTTCAACGGCTTCTTTTGAAATTCCAGGGAATAATTTTAAAATAACGACCCGATTATCCAAAACCTTATGAACTTTCAGCTTCTTAAAATTGGGTTTCAGAATATTGTGTTTATTATATTTAAGGTAAACGCCCACATCGGCCAGCACAGGATAATTTGGCGAAACAAAAGCATTGAAGTTCTCTGCATTGTATTTAACGGTACGGTTGGCACGCATCAGAAAATTTTCAAAATAGATACAGACCTCCGGAATCAATGGGGTATCGTCTTCGGTAGCCGCTGCCAACTCAATGGCGGTGATAAAATTCTCCCGCCCATCGGTACGCAAAACACCAAGCGGCAACTGCGAACCGGTGAAAATGACCGGTTTGTTTAAGTTCTCCAGCATGAAGCTTAGCGCCGATGCAGTGTAAGCCATGGTATCGGAACCATGCAGGACCACAAACCCGTCAAATATTTCGTAATTCTTTTCAATTATTTCAGCCAGCACAGCCCAATGTGCCGGACTCATCTCGCTGGAGTCGATGAGCGGATCGAAACATTTAAACTCCAAATGATAATGAAACCGTTTCAGCTCCGGCATCTGGTCATAAACTCCTTCAAAGTTAAAAGGTCGCATGGAACCGGTTTTCGCGTCTTTTATCATCCCTATTGTTCCGCCGGTATAAATAATGAGCAGGCTGACTTGATTTTCCATATTCTTACAATTTCTTTAAAAAAAGATTTTCGGCGGTGCTGTTTGTGATTTCAGCTACCGCTTCCGGTGGAACCTTTTTTATTGTGGCTATTCTTTTTGCCACATAAAGCAGATAAGCACTTTGGTTTCGTTTTCCACGAAAAGGCACCGGTGTCAGATAAGGGGCATCGGTTTCCAATACCAATGATTCCAGAGGTAGCTGAGCTACCACTTCTGCCAGCCCGCTGTTTTTAAAGGTAACAATCCCACCAATACCCATTTTAAATCCGGCATCCATGATTTTGGCTGCTTCGCCCACTGTTCCTGTAAAACAATGAAAAACTCCTTTCAAATCATCTGTAAGCTCTTCCTTTACAATTTGATAAGTGGTATCGAAAGCATTGCGTGTGTGTATAGAAACTGCCAGCCGATATTTCTTGGACAGCCGCAGTTGTTTACGAAAAGCCTCCTTTTGCACTTCTTCAAAGGAACTGTCCCAGTAAAGGTCAATACCTATTTCGCCCACCCCACAATAATTTCCCGTTGCCAGTTCCTGCTCAACCAATGCCAGCTCTTTTTCATAATTTCCTTTTACGGAAGTGGGATGCAACCCCATCATCGGGAAACAAAATTCAGGAAAAGCGGCAGTTATGGTTTTCAGGTCGTGCAGTGTAGTGCTGTCGATATTGGGCAGTAGCATACGTTCCACGCCGTTTTCCAACGCGTTGTCAATAACCTGTTCCCGGTCTTTTTCAAAATCGTTGAGGTAAAGATGGGTATGCGTATCTGTCAGTATCATGCGGCAAAAATAGCGGAAAAAAGTGTGAAACCACAAAGCTATTCTTCCGGTGGTTGTTCCTCCCTCATACCTTTTAATACGGCATTCACCTCTTCTTCTGTTTTGTACAAAACAGCTTTACAGATACGAATGAGTTCGGCAGCCCGTTTTACTTTTTCCGAGAGTTCGTCCACCGAAATATCTTCGTTTTCAATTTCCGTGACAATATTTTCCAGTTCTTCGATAGCCTGGGAATAACTTTGCTCTTCCATGAGTTTTATTTTTTATTTTTTCTCTCAATGATACTTTCTATTTCACCTTCGTACAACCTTGTTATCATTTTTTTACCCGGTATTGCATCTGTCGCCGATTTAAGTACTCTTCCGCCAACAGTGGAAATGCTGTAGCCTTTTTTCAGAACATTTTCGGGCTTCATCAGGTTGATCTTACTTGCCAGTAACCTAAGCCGGCTGTCCGCCTTTTGAACCGATTGTCCCGCATAAATTCCCATCAGCTTTTGAATATTCTCCAACTTTTGCCCTTCCTGCAGGATTTTCTGAACCGGCTGGTATTTCAGGTGCGAGGCAACACTTACAAGCTGTTCATCAGCTTTACCAATCATCCCCTGCCCCGATTGCTCCAGCCTTTTTATCAGATAAATCTGTTGGGTTTTATGACGGCTAAAGAGGTTGTGGGTATGTACGGCAAACATTTTTGTCACTTGTGAGAAATGCTGCTTTTCAGTGGCCAGCATTTCCATAACATCCCTTACCATTTTTGCCTCGGCATTCCCCAGCCTTACGGCAAAATTGTGAAAATGCTGAATAAGAAAATGACCCGCTTCGGTAGGTGTAATTTTGTTGGCAAAAGCTACCATTTGCACCACAGTAAGGTTGGTGGAGTGGCCTATGCCGGTGATTACCGGAAGGGGACAAAGCGCCACCGTTTTGGCAAGATAGTAATTGTCATAAGCATTTAGCCCCACATCACCACCGCCACCACGTATAATAGCTACCACATCAAACTCCTTGCGGCGGGAGGCAATGGCTTTTAATTGTGCAGAGATAGAGCTAACCGCGCCATCGCCCTGTAGCAGTGCCGGAAACAGCGAAAGCACAAACCGGTAATTCCAGCTGTTACTTTCCAATACATTTTTAAAATCACTGTACCCTTTGCTGGTTTCCACCGAAATAACAGCTACACGTTTGGGCAGCAAAGGCAAATGCTGTTTTTTGTTTTCTGCTATCAGGCCTTCCTCTTTCAACTTTTCAACGGTCAGTTGTTTTTCGCGTGCCATTTCGCCCAGCGTGAAAGCCGGCTCCACATCAAGGATGTTCAGCGCCAGTCCGTAGTGCTCGTGATAGCCTACTTTGGCGAGAAACAGGATTTTCAAACCATCTTTCAGCGGCTCGCCGGTGACCGTTATGAATTTCCGGTTGATCTTATTGAAGTTTCCAGCCCATATATTGGCTCTGATTTGTGCTTTAATAAGGCCGTTGTGCTTCTCCACCAGATCAGGATAGCAATGGCCGCTTTTGGGATAAAAATTGAGTTTGGTAACTTCGGCTTTCACCCAGTAATAATCGGGAAAAGCCCGGCTAATAGCC
>VAPM010231497.1_pt1 | contig 16197 bp, 29 predicted proteins | sample 3395091 | NCBI WGS metagenome assembly VAPM01 (sample SAMN08290445, study PRJNA428436) | hydrothermal vent metagenome | isolation source: Deep-sea hydrothermal vent chimney 3 | place: Pacific Ocean: Juan De Fuca Ridge | reverse complement strand
CAGTATTCAATAAACCTTTGCCACCTTCTCTCTTCTAATAACTCAGATAGCTGATGGTTTAAGCCTGTTAATTGCCTAACCTGTTCATTAAGCTGGGTGTTGTAGTGATTGAGTAGAGCAATGCCTTGATTGATTTTGAATGCCAAAACATATGCTTTATTATCTAAATCACTTAATCCGTTTCCTTCTTCCATATTGCTTTATATAATTTGCTGAGATACTCGCTTAGCTTGCCATCCAGATTGCGACATATATTTGCTGCAAAATAAATGGGTGTGCTGATAGCCCAGAATAAACCGAATAAAAACAAACCGAACGCCAGTTCTAACCCTTTCACTCACGTCTCACTCCAGGACTACCTTATAAATTTATTTGGTATCGTTCCCACAACGGCACTCAATAAAACCTTTCTGCATAGCCAATTTAACCAAATGAGCGATTGTTTTAGCTCCTGTGCGCTGCTTAGCCTGCTGTATATGTTTCCTGACTGTACCTAACGAACGGCAGTGATAATATGCCACCTCATCTGCTGTGTTGCCCTCTGACAACAGACGAACCACTTCAACCTGTTTCTTTGTTAACGGCTTTAAATCGCTTTCTAAATACCAACTTGTGCCCATGTTAAATCCTCAATCTTTGCATTAAACTAAAATTGAGGAAAAAAACCCGCCAGCGACGGCGGGGGGTTAGGTGGTTGGCGATTGTAAACGGATTGCAGCAGGTTGAAGTGTTACCAGCACTACCAGTGAGAAGAGAGAGAGATTTACTGACAACCTGCTGCAAAACGGGGAGCGAAGCCGGGATTCGAACCCGATTCGAAGGGATATGAACCCAACGTGATGCCATTTCACTACTTCGCATTAACAAGGGCGCAAACCATAACGCCCATAAACCACAAAAGGGATGGGCAAGATAATTTGTTATGGTTTGCATAATATATAGTACGCGGCGACCTATTCGCCGCGCTTTTGACGCACCTGTATGAAGGTGCTGTGGCATCCTGCAAATGTTGTTGCCATCCAAGGCATAGGTTGTATTTTTTTGTTTTAACATTAGGCAGCTTTTTCGCCAAATACCTCGGGAAGAAGATCAAAGCGAGTCATTTCTCTATTAGACCTTTTTTCTAAATCAAGAGCGACATCAGCAGTCATTGGATAAACACCATTAAGACGCGCTGAAATCATACCCTGAGAAAGTCCAAGTATTTTTGACGCTCGTGCCTGGGTTCTATGTTTTTTCACAAATTGCTCTAAGTTCATATGGGTAAATATTATATTTTTAACAATATTAGCACCGCTATTTTTATTAGTCAACAAAATATCAGCGGTGCTATTTGATTATTATATTAGCAACACTAATAATTAACAAATGAAAAAGAGGCGTGAACTAACTAACGAGGAAAAAAAGGAATGTGCAATCTTAAAAAAAATCTGGGATGATCGAAAAGACACATTGCGAAAGAAGGGGGAAAAATTTACACAAGAATTAGCACTAGTGGACCTTGGGTTCGAGACGCAAGGGGCTATTAGCCAATATTTGAATGGAGGAATTGCTTTAAATGTTGATGCTATTTTAAAATTCGCGACCCTTTTAGAGTGCCATCCAGAAGAAATACGTCCATCTATAACAAAGCTCATCCCTGCAGTAAACTCAGACCACACAATCAAAAGCAACGCCCATGAAGCATCAAAAGTCAATGAAAAAACAGCAATATACAGCGGGCTATCCAATAAGATTACCGAGCTAACTACTTTACTCAGCATCGGCGTATCAGATGACACGCTCACCCAAAACTTTATCCCTCAGCTTCTAAAACTAATGGAGCAACTGACTAAAACCCTGATGATACTGACAGCAAAAGTTGAGGAGAAGAAGTTGGGCGGTATAGATGGATAAAAAAACAATGAGCGTTAATGATTTGATTAATCATCATATTGAAGGTCACTATGGGCCTTTTTATGCTTGGATTCGTCATGTTGTGACTTTGTCTTCTGGTACGCTGACTGTGTTGGTTGCGCTACAAAGTCACTATGTTCCAAAAGATCCGCTTTACTTATGGTTATTACAATGTTGTTGGGTGTCTCTTGTTTTAAGTATTCTGACTGGTGTTGTTGCTCTGCAAGGTGAGTGGCAGACCCGACTTGATATTGCCCAGAGGATTCAAGGTGTTCTAGTAGAGAAGGGAGAGGATCATGCCATAAAAATGATAATTCATTCACCAGGAACTTCACCAGGGAGTGTATTTTTATTTGCAAAGCAATGCACTTTTCCTTTATATGCTTTTGCTCTTTTTCTATTGGTATCATTTTCAATTTCAAACCTTTAAGCAAACGTTTCCGAGTGGGAGCTCAAGTAGTCTCTTATAAAACAAGATAGTTTTTTAGCATCGTCTTTGCTTAAATCAAACCTTATCGGAACACCTGACTCATCATCAACAGCCATGGCCATACGATTATTTTTATCTAGCGGATGAACGCACCGCAATATGCATTTTTTTGAGTTTTTCATATTTTCCTTACAAATACTTTAACAAAAGGCGGAATGCGCTTCGCTTTTCCGCCCTACGTGCTTATTTTGGTTCATGCTCTTTCATATCTTTCCAGCCCGCATAAGCCAGATAACCAAATAAAATCACACAGGTCAGGCCTGTAAGAAAAGCAAATAATAGATTAAGCATCTTCAATCTCCTGTAATAATTGATAAATTCTTTGATACCGAGTGTAAGCAAAAATGGCACTAAAAACAACCACAACAAAACTTCCTGCAATTAACGCCCAATTGACCAAAAAAACATGTGTCGTTACCCAGCCAGACAAGCCCAGAACAATAGCAATGGCCGCAAAAAACAATTGCTTCTGAAATGCAAGTTCATCTCTTAATCGTTCAAGTTTAGGCATTAATTTAGTTTCTAAGTTCCAGTTCAGACAATAATTGTCCACTCAATCTTTCATTGATCGCAGCCAACTGAAGATTCATGTCAGAACGAAGGTTATTTAACCCCTGTTTTATTTCCGACTGACCATTCTGCAAGTTTCGTAAAATTTCAATCGTCATATCTGTTGTCATACTGCCTCCCTTTACCTTTCTGTTCGTGTTGTTTCATGTCTTTCCAGCTCCATAAAGCCAGATAAGCAAAAAGAACAACAATTGACAGTACCGCCAGCCCTACGAATATTTGATTAAACATCTTCAATCTCCTGAAAGCTTACCGCTATACTATCATCCGAATTCATATTCAGAAACCTCACCTGCCTGACTTTCTTCAAGCCCCGTTAAAACACCTTTAATAAAAGCCAAATTCATATCGGGGTTTTCTTCAGCTATTTTTCCTATTCTTGCCTAGTATTCTATTTGCCTGAATACGCTTGTATGCCGGGCTTTGCCTTGGATGACTGAATTGGTAATCTTAATTTTCACGCACTAATCTATCAAGTCGTCCAAATCCACCGACAAGGCATCAGCTATTTTCTTTAATACACCGACACTTCCCTGACGCTTACCGCTTTCTATTTGAGCAACAGTAGCTTGAGCCAGCCCTGTTTTGTTTGCCAATTCACTTTGTGTTAAGGCTCGATAGTTTCGCCAGACTTTTATTTTATTTTCCCCCTCAAGCAACTGAGAGACCACCCCTGCCGGAATGGATTCTTCATCCTGTTTTATAGCTATATCAAAGGCTTTAACATCGTCCAGCATTTCTGCTTTTTCCAGCAATATATGATAATGTTTGACAGGAATAACAGCATATTCTGGCTGTCCATTATTCTCAATAAATTGTACGTTCATTTATATACATCCCCTCGGTTACCTATTTTGACAACTTCAATCAATAAAACATCATTGAACACTCTATAAATAGCACGATAACCGCCGATTCTCAGGCGAAAGCCTTCCCTGTTTTCCAGTTTTTTAATATCCAGAGTACCGCCCACCCCTTGTGCCAATCGATCAAAAGCCAAGATAAATTGTCGGGCATTTTTTACTGGCATTTTTGCTAATGCCTTGGCTGCTGATTTTTTATAGGTCACCGAGTGCATAAGGCTATTATACCATATTGCTATATTATATAAACAACCAATATCACATTATTATATTTTGATATAACATTTACATTTTTTTGCAATTTTATCGCTAAAATTAAATTTAATTTAATTACAATCTAAAAATATAGCAGAAACCCCTATAAAAACAATTCCTTATTAATTTTCTGACCATAAACCGCAAAAATAAGGTTTATTTTTATATAGAAATATTAGCAGTGCTATTGACTTAATTATTAGCAGTGCTATTATATATTTAACAACACAAAATAATCTTATAAAAGGCAAAACAAAATGCAAACCAACACCCAACTACACCTAGCCAGACCCAATCCCTTTATCCTCAACGAAGAAAAATGGAAGAACCCTTCAAGCAAAGAACTAATTCAACGGATGATTAAACGTATTGATCAGCAAATGCCCAGGGTACAGGCCGGGGTAATTCCCAGAGGATAAAACAAGGGGGCGCAAGTGGCACAGAAAACCAGGCGAAAAACTCAACTGCACACCGCTGAAATAATTGCAGGCTGCACCGGCAGATTGGCGGAGTCTTTAAACTGCGGCGATGTGGCGAAAAAAGCGGCGTCCCTTTATGCAGCCCGGCTGTATAGCGAAGGCAGCAGCGGGGCGAATGCTATCGACCAAGGCGTTAAGCTGGCAAAACGCTGGAAACGGCTGCAGGTTGGTACGGTGCGAGATAACGTCATTCAATTTCCACGACGGGCATAGTTGTTTGCCCTTTTTTAAAAGGTAAAAAAATGCAAAACACAGCTAAAGATGCAGATTTTATTGAAACACTTGAAGACTTTGATGCAGGTGTATTTACCAGTGTATTAACAAAAGCGCTTGCTGATGTGGGCCTTAGCGTTGTTGAACACGGCGCAAAAGGCAGCCTGGTCATCACGCTGGATGTTTCGCGAATAGGCGAATCAGCGCAGCTGCAAGTAAAGCACCGGATTAATTCTACCAAGCCCACGTTGCGTGGCGATTTGAAAGAAAAATACGCCACCAGCTCGGTAATGCATATTAATAAAAATGGCAGCATGACAGTGATGCCAGATGCTCAGCTAGACCTTTTTAAAGACTCACCAAAACAGGAGACTATTCATGGATAAATCCGCTATCGATGCCATTACCGAACTTAGCGCAAGCGATACCACTGCGCTTTCTGATGCCGATTTTCCTGCCATTGTTATTCCAGGCGGTTCTAGCCTTGAATCATTAGAGCATCTGCAACTGCAACCCAACCATCTTGTCAGCCACTATACGACACATGTGTTGACTGACTTTATCAATTACAGCATTAAGCAATTAGATGAATTCAGCGTCACTTATATCGACACAGATACCGCTAAAGCCGTCACTATTTTTGACCATGGGGATAAAATCAACCCTCTGTGGGGTCGTCACAGAGCATCGTTAAAACTGCAGAAAACACCTTCTTATAAAGCGTTAATAGAGGCGGACAACCAACAACAGTCCCAAATTGAATTGATCGACTTTTTCATCGACTGGGAATCAGCTATCACATTTCAGGACGAAAATAGCCAAAACATTCCGTTTAAAACAGCAATAAACCGGATTAGAAAACTGTCCATTAACACGCAAAGCAGTGCTGAACTGGAGCAAGGCGACTTTAAAAGTAAAAAATCAGCCATGGAATCTGTTGATATTACTTCGGGTCAGGACACGCCGCCCGCATCATTTTTCTTTACCGCATCGCCGCACGATGGTTTTGAGCATTGTAAATTTTTGTGCAACATACGAACAACAACTCACGGCGACGATGTTCGTATTAAATATCGCATTATCGGGCTTGATTCGGAAAAAGAAAACATCGCCAATGAATTTAAAGACAAAATTATTGAAGCAATGCCAGATGCCAGTATTTATCTGGGCACTGTAGAGCATAGGGCTTAAAAATGGACGAAATACCCATCATCAACAATTTAAAATTTCAGCGTGCTGATTATCGCCAAAGTATGCAAAAACTATACGCATTCGTGACCTGTATTGACGTACAAGCGGATGGAAAAGGGAAATTTAAAAAGCATTATTGGGGCGAAGTATCAAACCGTGATAACGCCGAAGATATTATCCAGATTATCAAATACGGCGGCAAATGGGTCAACCTCCCATAGGGAAGCATTGCTCAGATACTCAGAACAAAGTAGGTGAAAAATCATGATAGACCAATACGATGATTTAATAAAAAGTGCAGCGGCACAATACATGCCAGATTCAGACTGGCGGCTGCTAAAAGCGCAATTGCAGGCCGAATCCGCACTTAATCCCATGGCCACATCAGAAGCCGGAGCCATGGGAATCGCACAATTTATGCCAAAAACATGGGGTGAAATGAAAAAAGACATGGACATGCCAGAGGATGCATCGCCTTATAACTACGGCTATGCAATACCAGCATCGGCTTATTATATGAGCAAACTGAATAGCCAATGGACAGCACCCAGGCCAGATGCGGACAGATACTGCCTGGCATTGGCAAGCTATAACGCTGGCTTTGGCAATCTGCTAAAAGCACAAAGAAATGCCGATGGAGTGACTGATTATAAAAGCATTATTGATAAATTACCGACAGTAACCGGTCGCCATGCTAAGGAAACTACTGATTATGTAAAGCGTATTTTTAGAACCTGGGGGGAATATATTTATGGCGGCAGATAGAAAACCAAAAGCTTATTCCTTTCAAAATATCACCCAACCTGAACCTGGTGGATATCAAGTAAGAATCGTGCGTAGGCGTAAAGAAACCAGCCGCTATTTTTCATTTCAATTGTGGGGCGGCAAAAGAAAAGCCTTTGTTGCCGCAAACCACTGGCGAGATATGATGAAAGTGGTGCTAAAAAAAAGCACAAGATACTTTGTATTCGCAACATCCAAAAACAAATCTACTGGCATTGCTGGCATCAGTCGCTATATTTCATGGCACAAACGCAAACAACATCACATCCTTAGCTATAGCGTTTGCTGGAAAGATGCCACTGGCAAAGCCCGCTACAAATCTTTTCAGGTTTGTTACATCGAAAATTATACCGAAGAAAAAGACTTAAGAGCCTTTGAGGTAGCCAAGCTTTTTCGAAAAGACTGGGAGCATCATGCAGATGAAGATATTTTGCATCGGTTTAATCCGGATGCATATTTAAACTGGCAACGGGGTTGATATTATGAATCTGACTGCTAAAAAATCACGCCTCCAGAGGCACTATCTCTTGCTGAATCATGGCGGCACTTTCTTTCGCCAGTTTCAAATCATAACTGGTTTGCAAATTCAGCCAGAATTGTGCAGTAGTATTAAAATATCTAGCCAATCGCAACGCGGTATCAACACTAACCGCTCTTTTTTGGCGGATAACATCATTAATTCTGGGTGCAGGCACACGCAGGGCAATAGCCAGCGCACTGACACTCAGCCCCAACGGCTTAAGATATTCTTCTTTGATAATTTCACCGGGGTGAATAGCTCGCATAAGGGGCTTCTACAGTCTTTCAATAGACAATTTAAAACCCATCGCGTTAACAACCTTGCTTATCGTATCAAAACGCGGTTTGCTTTCAGAATTCAAAGCCTTATACAAGCTTTCTCTGCCCAGTCCTGCTTTTTTAGCAATCACTGTCATTTTTTGAGCCCTGGCAACATCCTGCAATGCCTTGTTAAAAATACGACTATCACCCGTCTCCTGAACAGCATCAAGACTGGCTTTAAGATATGTTTCCGCATCATTTATATAATCACTCGCATCAAATGCTTTGGTTTCAACAGCCATTGGCTTGCTCCAGTTCGTTTAAAAGTTTTTTTGCCCGTTGAATATCCTTGTTTTGAGATGACTTATCACCCCCACAAAGTAACAGGATAATTTGACCATGCTGAATCGTGTAATAAATTCTGTAACCGGCACCAAAGAAAAAGCGCAATTCAAACAAATTGCCATCAATCAATCTATGGTCGCCGAAATGACCAAATGTCATGTTAGAAATACGCTGCGTCAAACGATCCTGTATCACCGGGTCTTTAATCGATTTCAACCATCTATCAAATTTAAGCGTAACACGTATTTCATAATCCATTGCTTTATTGTATCTAACTGGATACAAAACAGCAAGCTTGACAAATCAAACCCACCTCATCACTCCCTGAAGGAATGATTTATGACCCACCTAATCACACTAAAACAATGGAACAACCAGACCTTTAACGGCAGGTATACAAGCACCACGTTATCCAGCTGGGCAAAAAAAGGCTACATCTACCCGCCTGCCGAAAAAATAGGCAGGGACTGGATGGTAACAGAGCATGCCGTCTACCGAAAACCAGCCCAGCCGATAAAAATACCGGCGAATGTTGACTTGGAGTTACAAGCCAGCGATCCTGTTGTGCTTTCTATATTAAACGGCTAAACACATGGCACCCAGAAACCGTACGCCCAACAATAAGGATTTAGACAAAATCCCCAACTTGTACCGAAAAATAGACAAACGAACAGGCCGTGCCAATTTTCAGTATAAAGACCAGCGTGATGGCCGCTTTCGCGGATTAGGTTCAGACGAAGAAAAAGCCAAAAGCAGAGCAAAACAACTTAATGCCGCTATTTATGCGCAAATCCTTCAGCAAGAGCAAGAAAAACTGGATGCTATATTAGCCCATCCACAAGCGTTAAGTGGTGGCGGTATAAAATTTAAAACCTGGGCAACACACTATATAGGTATACAGCAAGAAGCCGTCAACAGCGGAGAAATCAAACCCAATACCTTTAAAGCCCGAAAATGTATCGCCAAAAAATGGGCGCAGGAATTTGACGATATCAATATAAAAAATATATCAGTCAAAGACATAGCCAGCCATCTAGAACAAATTCGACAACAAGATAAAGCCCGGATGGCACAAGCCATGCGATCAATACTCATCGATGTATTTGTAGAGGCTATACAGGCAGGCGAGGCAGATAATAATCCAGCTGCTCTAACCAAAAACAAAACCGTGCATATAAAACGTGCCAGGGTCACTTTTGACGAATGGCTGATAATCTACCAAGCTGCCGAAAAATTACAGCCCTGGGTACAAAATGCCATGCTCATCGCACTATTAACCGCGCAACGTTTAGAAGACATCAGCCTGGCACGCTTTAAAAAAACAGCAGACTGGGAACCGGCCTTTATCGCCTTCAGCAAACGAAAACCCCATCACACCCAGCCCTATTCCTATATAGCCGACGAACATTTTAATATTATCCAGCAAAAAACCGGCACACTGATCCGTATTCCGCTGGATTTAAAATTGAACTGCATCAATACCAGTTTAGGAGCCGCCATCAGCCGGTGCAGAAAAAACACATTATCATCCAACCTTATACATCACTCAGGCAGCAGCTACAAATTTAAATCAGGCGATCCGGTTCATCGATACAGCATCAGCCGTTCGTTCCAGCGAGCGCGTAAATTGACTGATTTAAGCTGGGAAGGTAAAAACCCACCAACATTTCACGAACAGCGATCCTTGTCAGAACGCTTGTATCATGAGCAGGGGATTGATACACAAATGTTGTTAGGCCATAAATCAGAAACCATGACCGCGACTTATCATGATGTGAGAGGTGCTGAGTGGCTGGAGATTGCTATTAATTGAACGTGAAATACTTAAACAAAACAAGAACAACAATGAAGAAGAGAATAACAGATGACTGAGGAAGACTTTAAATTACTAAACGGCTATGCCCTTAATAAAATTGCTGAGCTGTCACAATCACTATGCATCGACATTAAAAACCCGGAGGCGCTTAAAGCAGCGCTTTCCACATGCCTGGTTACTTTGTGTGAAGCATTGGATGACGACAGGATTATATTTAAAAAAGACCTTGATGAAGCCATGCTTTATGGGCTGCTAACATTAGCAATAACTCAATTTTTCGATGGCAATGTGCCGTTAAATGGTGGTACTGAACATTGAAGGAATATTTAACCAGAAATATAAAACGCGGTCATTTTAGTTTATTTTGCCTGATGTTCTTTAAAGTCTTTGTACGAGTCCCAGGCTAAATAACCTATAACAGAAACAAAGACAAGAGACGCTAAAAGCATAATAATTTCATTAAGCATCTTTCAACTCCTTAATTAATTGTTTAATAAGCCTATATTGAAAAACAACATACGCACTCGAAAAAATAATAGCTAATAATGAAAAAACCAAATGAACTGCACCTACCACAGTGTAGTTTGAAGCCATCCATCCGATCAAGGCAACTAAAACTGCTATGGCTGTAAAAAACATCTTTTCGTGAAAGGCTATATCAGCTTTGATACTTTCTGACTCTGACATATGAAGTATTTTCGTTTATCTAAAAAGTATAATTCTTTTCATACACCTTACCGTTTGGATTTAGTGGTTCACAAAATAAGTGTCGCACACAGAGGACAAAACAGCAAGCTTGACAAACCGCAAGCATTAGATTACGCTTCGCCCACTGCCCCTCATTGGGTAGTCGGGTTTGATCTCCTGAAATCACACGGCGTAAGCCGCATCTCTGCGGTTTTTTTATGCGCAAAATCTCAGTTCACCGTTATGTTGGACTGGGTGGGCAGCCGCAAGGCTGGCCGGGTCGTGTGTCCGGTAGATCAACCTACTCAGTCCGACACCATGTTTGATCTCATGCTGTCGGGTTTAAAACCTTTTACACACGGAGTCAATCATGACTAATTCAAGCATAGTAATTTCCGCTTTACCCATCCGCCAAGATAACGACAACCGTTATTGCCTGAATGATTTGCATAAAGCGTCAGGTGGAGAACAAAAACACCGACCTAAATATTTTCTTCAAACCCTACAAACGAAAGGCTTAATTGCAGAATTAATGGAAGAGGGCGGAATTACGCCTACCTTGATAATAAGGGGAATTGGGACATATGTTATCAAGGAGCTGATATACGCTTATGCAGCATGGATAAGCCCGTCATTCAACTTAAAAGTCATCCGCGCCTACGACAAACTGGTCTCCCCCCAAAAACCCTACGGCCTCAAAGAAATCCTGGAAAATAAAGATGAAGTGCTGCCCTCGGAAGTTTCCAAACTAAGACAGCGGTTTTTAATCATCATCCAAAATGGAGTGACAATCATAGACCAGATCCCAGAAGACTTTATGATCATCACCAAAGACCAGCTCCCTGTCTGCATAAGCTGGTACATGCCAGAGTATAAACTGGTTAAAAAGGAAAAGATTGATGTCCTTAAAAAAGGACTGCAAGACATGCTAAGAGAATAAATCACTAATTTTTTAACCCAACAGGAGAATAAAAATGAATACTGAAATACAAATGTTTCAATTTAACAACCATACCTTGCGGATGCTCGTAGATGAAAATGGAGAGCCGTGGTTTGTTGCCAAAGATGTGGCTGATATTTTGGGATATAAAGATACGGAGGCAATGACAAGAAAGTTAGATGACGACGAAAAGTCAAACCTACGATCTGTAGGTTTGAAGCCAGGCAAGGGCTACAGCGATAGTATAGACGGTTTGGGTCCAAAAGTGGGAGGCAGAGGTACTCTCCTAATTAACGAATCCGGTTTATATTCAGCCATATTAACCTGCCAAAAACCCCAAGCCAAACCTTTCAAACGACGTGTCACGCATGAAATTCTCCCCAGCATCCGCAAATACGGCTATTACAAGCAATCAAAATCCGGCGAAGGCGCTTTTAAACAAGTCAGCACTGACAAACTTAAGCAATTAAGGCTGATGTCCAACGAACTGGCACAAGAATACCTGCTGGAATGTGGTATTGACCCGACAGTTGTTAGAAAACAACAAAAAAAAGCACCCAATACGCCTTCAACAACATCTGCCACTGATTTTTATCAAGCCTGGGTGAACGGGCAATTGCCAGACATCCCCATCGTACCCGCCAGATCGCCCGATGTTTTTGAACTTTACCAAATTTGGTGCCAAAAATCCGGGATATATCCTTTACCACTGCATAGTTTTATTGAATCAATCAAGCAGACAGGTGCCTATGGAAAATCAATTCGTTATCGAGACGAAGGTTCACGACTGAGACATAGACGAATCATCATGCCAATGGGCTATTTTCAGCAGCCCATTGACAAAACTCAACAAGAATGGCTAAGCGAATGTCTAGCAAACTTCAAATCTGGGGTGAAAAAGTTCTATAATGTGGGTATTACTCAAAAAGCAGACAATTATGTAAAGCATTGAAAAAAAATAAGTTTTTAAAATGATAAAAAATGCTGTATTGGGGATGATTTGGGGAATTATTGGGGAATGATGCAAGTAACTGATTAATAATCTATAAAAAAACAGTGCAAATACTCCCCATGCACACGAACAAAACTTTGATTTTTTTCATATATATCAATAAGTTATATAATTTTATATAAATTTTTAAGTTATTTTTTATAGAAATAATTTACTATTATATCAAATAGTTATTTTTTTATTTTGGGGAATTTTTTAACGCATTGCGCGAACTTTGAAAGGGGAGATCCTGACAAAAACGCTATGTTATAAAATATTCTTAACGGCATTGGATTCACAATATTGCTCAATGGGGTGAAAAAACATAACTTGTCACTATACGGAACGTTTCGATATACTCCGCCTGATTTGAATGAAATACGGAGCTAACTGAATAAGTTTATACTGACCTGACAGCCTTAATTTATCCACAAAATCTGTGGATAAAACTGTTACAAAAATCCTCCAAAGCTTGCCACCATTCTCTTTCGCTATGTTGGCTAAAAAATGAGCATATACCTACACTTTTTATACATATAAAATTCCTTATGTATAAAAAACCCCGACTTTTATACATAAGAAAACCGTTATGTCTAAAAACATCCTGTTTCTGACATTAACAAGCGGTGGAATGCGCTTCGCTTTTCCACCCTACAATTACCCCACATCACACCACAATCTCACTCTGTACCTGATTAGGTGCTTCGCCGTCAATTTTACCCGAACGAATATAATATTTGTTCCCCACGGTTCCGGTTCCGCGTACTCTTACCACGCCATTGTCCAGCAGCGTCATAATGGCTGTTTTTCCGTCTGTACTGGATAGTGTTGCGACTAATAGCGGGTCTGCTGGGAGCAGGTCTTTAAATAAAGTCCAGTTGTTGGCGGTTTCCTCCCCTATCCGAATAGTCTGGCGAACTTTGGCAAAATTGGCTGTAATGCTGATTGAATTTACAATCCCTCTAATGGTGCCTGAGCCTGTCAGCGCGGTTTCAATTAACTGACCGATTGCGATTAATGGGAAGGTTACGCCATCAATCGGTAATGTCATTGACTGTATCGCTGGTTGGGTGTATTGGCCTGCTAAAATCCGTTCACCCAATGCTCGCAGCGCGATTGAGTCGGTCAGTAAATGATTGCTTTCTGTCGCTGCCAGCCGATCCCCTGCCGTGCCATTCAGTCTGCACCAGCCTAGTTCGCCGCCGGTTTCGTTGCCGTGTACATAAACGCCGTTGATTTGCGATTCAACCACCGGGCGTTCTACCAGTTCGGTGATGGCTGATTCGGGAATGATAATGTCGGGCGATACCTGGTCAAATTGCCAGGGTAAAACCGCATATCGGGGTCTGATATTCAACACCTGGCTATTGGTCGATGGCACCACGATTGCCCCGATATTTCGGGCAATATCCATAATTGCCTGAATCGGTGTGCGGTTTTGGTGGCTATAGGCTCCGCCTGGAACTAGCCAGGTTTGCGCTGTCCAGTTATTTGTCCAGCCTGCGGGTAGTTGCAGGTCAGCGATTTGCTGTACCGTTAAATCACTACCCTGGGTTGCGCTGGTGGCCTGTTGATAGGGCTGGCTGAGTAATGCGCTTAATCCACGCCCCTTTAATGAGATGACGTTCTTGCCAAATTGCCGGCTGCGTTCGGTGCGCTCGACAATGACTTTCCACGGAGCCAATCCGTTAATTGTTACAATCAACTGAACCGGGTCTGTGCCTGTCTGTTTCAGCAAGGGTACCTGTGATTTATCGGCCAATGCCCCTGAAAATGACCAGGCGAATGAATCAGCATCGAGGCTTAATTCTACCGACGATAGGTTGATAGGGGTAAGGTCAAGCAATGTGACTAATAAATTATGCTGCATGATGTAGGTTGTTTGTTCAGGGATGATAAAGGTTTGATGACCGGGGGGGTTGACAGGTGGTTCTCTGGGCTGGTCTACCCAAAGGCTAGTACCGGGGGGCGGCTTTCGAGCCGCTTCTATGATTGAGCAAAGTTTAACTTCTTTTCGCTGGGTAGATTGACTCACTGACTCAACATCACTTCTAATCACACCGACCTGATGATTGTCCATTTTGCCGTGTAATGAAACCACGCCCGGCCAGGTAAAAACACGGACAGAATTTAATTTAGGCGGTTTGGAGATAGGTTGATGTGCTGCGTATTTGAAATTGCTAAACAAACTGGACGGCGTGTAATCACCGGCATTAATCACAAAATTAACAGGCTCTTTGGAAGGGACAGGCAAACGTCCATCATTAACATCAGCCAATGATTGAAACACAAAATTAAAACCGGGCTGATAATTGCTCCCCTCAACCGCATCATCATAATAGCGATAGACAAAATCATGCCTTGTCTTACCTGCATCATCAATAGGATGATGACTGCTGTGCCTAATAAATTCCAGCACATCAAACGCCGCTATTATCTTGCTGTTTAGCATTGTGCCTTCTGCCAGGGTGCCACAGAGTTTGATAGCACTTTTGCTCAGTGCATTAAATTTTGAATATATTTTGAGTGATTTAGCGGTACCCGTCTGTTGTACGCTGCAGAGTGCTTTTTTTATTTCAGCTGACTGGTCAAAGCTGGCCAATAGCTGCTGATTTAGCGATGCTGCTGTTTGTTGCTGCCCTTCAATATCACTGACTAGAGGGGTGGTTTGCTGACTGATCGTGTTAATTTTTTGCTGAATAAATGAGGCTTGTTCGGAGTCTACCCGCATACTAACGACTGTTAGCCTGGGGACGTTTGAATCATAACGCCCAATAAAACTGCCGATAATTCCCGTTAGCTGTCCATTAATTTGTCCAACATTACCGCCAATTTCAAGGGCTATGTCATCACTTGCTGTATCGCGATGATAGGGGAAACGAAACACCGCCTCGGGTCGATAATTATTATCGTAAAACTTAAAAACAGCGGGGTCATCAAAGACAAAATGAGTACCAGGGGTATAGTTTTTAGTTGCAACTATAAAAGGGGGGTGGCCTGATTTTTTGTTCTGTTTTTTACCACCAACACTAACAATAACGGGGGGAACGTTTACTGTGAATGTGGTGCTGGGGGTATAGTCTCCCCCGGATATAACAAAATCAGCCGATTTAAATGAAAAAACCGGGCTGGGCATTATTTAGGGGTTGGTAGTATTGGGCCTTGTGAAACAGGCTCAATCAATCGCTCAATTCGGGTCCAGGTAATCGAACCATCTCCCACTGTTTCACCAGCACCGACTGGAAACACAGGTTCGGAAATAGCCGATGTGCCAGCGCTGGTTGCTGCATAATAATAAGGCGTGGTGACAGGGTCTGTTGAAAATACCTTATCACCTAGCTGGTATGGCGTAGCTGCTATCCACATAGCGCCCTGTTTTGCAGCAATAGTAACGAATACTGGAGCCGGGTTTGCCACTTCAAGAGTAAACGTTGTTCCGGTAAATTCAACCGAACTTAACAACGCCCTCAAGTGGTAATCATAAGCGGTGGCTATCCAGGTATCGGCAGCCAGCGATTCTTCAATAGTGCCGTTTATTTCCCAGCCTGCACTGTCAACAATTGCCAAACCCAAAACTATTGCACACTGGGTGTATTCGGAAATTATTTTCCCATCTGTAGCATCATATTCTATTACCCCAGGAACACCATCAGTTGATATCAGCACATGAAGGTTATCTCTCCAGACAACATTATTACCATTGAATGAACCTGCTCTTAATAATCCAACTGCGCCGACAACACTTGACCAGTCTGCAGTATTATAAATGATTAGAAACGGCGAATTATTGTGGGTGACTGCCAGTTTCGTTCCATCCGGACTAAACGCACAACCATGACCGGTTGAGGCAGGCTTGGTAGACGGATTGGCTATTTTAGACCAGTCAGAGGTGTTGTAT